>Ga0302321_100001055_pt1 | contig 23635 bp, 23 predicted proteins | sample Fen_T0_1_FD_202505 | JGI IMG/M metagenome (GOLD analysis project Ga0302321, IMG submission 202505) | Peat permafrost microbial communities from Stordalen Mire near Abisko, Sweden - Fen_T0_1 | ecosystem: Environmental > Terrestrial > Soil > Wetlands > Permafrost | place: Sweden: Abisko...
CTGGATCGATCGCGATCACGCGCAGATCGGGAATGACTGCCTGCAAATAGCCCGGTCGCAAAATCGGGCCCAGAATTCTGTCGGCATCGATTTGGCTAAGATAGACCACTCGCCGTTCAAGACGACACGGTTCGCCAAGGAGAAGCCTCAAGCCATTGACCTCCGCCTCGCGCGAGTCGGTGTTAAGCTCGATCTTCCATCGATCGTTCTGAAGCAAGAGCTGTTCGTCTTTTTTCAGCCAAGTGCTGTGCAGCCCCCAACGTCGCTGCAGATCGTAGATTGAAACATAGTCCACGTTTCCCACTCGCAGGACGCTAGCCGCGTTGGAACGCGTTGGCGGAACTCGGAGTGGAGCCCCATGCGGAGATTGCGCAATTGCCGCGGTCGCGAGACTAGCCAGCAAAACCAAACGTATGAAACGGCTCTTAAGAATTAGCACGCGATTCGACCAGCGTCAGAGGTTGGAGAAAGGGCGCCGGCAGTACCACCCAGAGGTCAGTTTTCCGAGTCCTCTTCGTGCTCTACGCCTTGCTCGTTCTCTGCGCGCACGTGCAACTTGGGCTTGCGCTTGTTGACGGGCAATGGTGTGAGCATGACGTTGATCTGTTTACCAAGGAGCTTGGGTTCGTTGTCCGGATGACCCATATTCTCTAGTTCGGTAAGTGCGCGCTTGATCACGCCAAAGCCGATCTCGGTGTGAGCCATTTCACGGCCTCGGAATTTCAAGCGAAGCTTCACCTTGTTGCCATGGTCGAGAAATTCTTCGGCATGACGGAGCTTGGTGAAAAAATCATTTTCCGCGATACGTGCGCTGAACTCGATCTCCTTGATCTTGCTCGCAGTGGCTTTCACGTGGGAGTGCTTCTTCTGCTCCTCGTAGACGTACTTGCCGAAATCCATGATGCGGCAAACGGGTGGTTGGGCAGTCGGTGCCACTTCGACAAGGTCGAGCCCGTACTGCACGGCGAGTTGAAGGGCTTTTTCGGTGGCCAAGATTCCGAGCTGCGTGCCTTCAGGGCTGATCACGCGAATCTGCGGAACTTTGATGCGATGATTGCGACGTATGTTCGCGAAAGGGTCGTTGTTAACACGACGCTGATACTGACCGGGGCGGTTACCGCCACCGGAGGAGGGAAACGAATTAGCCATCAATAATTAGGTTGCTTGATTTCGGGCAGGAAACTTTTCAACGGGAAGACACTGGCTGACAACATCTATTTCGCACGAGGACGTCAGAATCACGAAAGAAGCGCGGCCAGCCGTCGAAACTCATAGCTCAAATGCTGAAGCTTTCACCACAAGAACAGCTCGCCTTAGCGTTAGGGTTAGAAAATTTGAACCCTCCGGCTACCATGCGGTTGGAATAGTCTAGAACCGTGCCTTTTAGATAAAGTGCGGTCTTCGGATCGACCAGCACCGCAGCGCCTGCCGTGCGCACGAGGATGTCACCGCGTTTGGGAGTCGGCGTAAAACGAAGTTTATAACTTAGGCCGTTACAACCGCCTCCTGTGATCGCGATTCGCAAAAACTCGCCCTGCTGCTCGCGAGCGATGAGAGCACGCGCCTTTTCTCCAGCCGCGGCGGTGAGGCGGATAAGGTTTTCGTTGCCTTCCCTCACACTTTCGAGGACGGGCGTCGGCGGCGGGCTAGCGATTGTTGCTGGTATAGCTCCTGAAAAAGACATCGTGCGCACTATCGCCCGGAACGCAGCTTTATCAAGCGACGCGCGACAGTCACGGCGTTGGCGAAACTCCGCGAGCTCGCTACGCCTTTGCCCGCGATGCCAAACGCCGTTCCGTGGTCCGGGCTGGTGCGCACATACCGCAGCCCGAGCGTAACATTCACCGCCTCGTCAAAATCGATGGTTTTAAGAGGCGCAAGTCCTTGATCGTGATAGAGCGCTACAATCACATCGAATTCACCCTTCAGCGACCGCCCAAAAATCGTATCCGAAGGCTCACTACGCGAAAGACCTGAGTAGTTTTTGCGCAATCGATCCAGCGCCGGGTCTAGAATATCGCGCTCCTCGGTCCCCAGCATGCCGCCCTCGCCGGCATGCGGATTAAGCCCACAAACACCAATCCGCGGCTTGGCAACACCCTCAGCTCGTGCCAATTCCTCCGCCGCACAAACGGCTCGCACAATGTTTGTCTCTGTTAAGTGACTCGGTACGTCGCGCAGCGGGATATGCCAGGTTAGCAGAACCACGCGCAATCGCCCGCCACAAAATGCCATCGTCGGCTCGCCGCCCCAACGGTCAGCGAAAAATTCGGTCTGCCCTGGGAAGGGATAACTGGCTTTTTGCAGCCAGCTCTTGCTGACCGGTCCGGTAACAACGCCAGAAAACTCACCGCTCGCAGTCCCCGCCGCTGCGCGTTCCATTGCCGCGAGCGCCGCTTGTGCACCAGCTACGCTTGGCGTGCCTGGCGTCAATTCAAACATCGCATCTCCTGCCGGCACAGCTTGGGCGCCGTGCAGTGAAATTTTACCGAGCCAGCGCGCAGGACCAATCACCGCAACACCCGGAGCTTCATCAGTGTGCGCTGCCAGCCACGCCGCTATAATCTCGGGACCAACCCCGGCGGGATCGCCGCAGGTCAGTGCGAGCCTACTCATCGCCTCCTCCATCAGCAGATAGCGCACGACGAGCCCGCGCGAAACCGCGTTTTCCACTCAGGAAAAATTCCAGGAAACACTTTGCTTCTGCTGTCCCAAAACTGCCAACCGCCAGCGTAGAAGCTGCGACTGTACGGATGTTGCCCGGCGTGAAATACACGACATGAAATGCACGCTTAAGCTCAACGATCGCATCGCGGCTGATCCCACGGCGTCTCAGCCCAATCAAATTAAGTCCGATAACATTGTCGCGCTCTGCAACCATTACGTAGGGGGGAACGTCGCGTGAAATCGAGGCGTTACCGCTGATCATAACGCCTTCACCAATACGACAGAATTGGTGCACGCCCACGCCACCACCGAAAAAGGTGTGATCGCCGACTGAGACATGGCCGGCCAGCATAACATTGTTGGCCAACACCACATTTTTACCCACCACGCAATCGTGTGCGACGTGAGAATTAGCCATGAAAAAACAGCCTTCGCCAATATCTGTAAAACCACCAGGTCTGGTAGAACGACTGATCGTCACGTGTTCGCGAATCGTAGTGCCGGAACCGATACGCACACCGGATTCAGTCATGCGATCAAATCGCGTGTCTTGGGGATCGCCACCCACCACGGCGTAAGGATGCACAATGGTATGATCGCCCAGGATCGTGTGTCGGCGGATAATCGCACCTGCGTGAAGGTCGCAGTCAGCGCCAAGCTGGGCATCGCGTTCAATAATCGCGGTCGGATGAATGATAGTAGCCACGGTCGCTTGAGAAAAGAACAGTTCAGGTTTCCTGTCGATTGGTTCGGCGAGCAGAGCCAGACGCCGTCGGCAGATCCAATTGCGCATCCTTCAATAAATCGTAGTTTTTCAGAATACGCATAACATGAAGCGTATCGCTTTTGGTGTAGTTGCGGTTGACTTCGATCTTGTCGATCAGATCGAGCAGCATCGAGCGAAACGAGATGATCGCGTCGACTCCACGCTCCTTGAGCATTTGTACACTTTGCGAGCGGAAAGGTTCGGCAGTCGGCAGGCTGGGCAATACAAGAATTTTTGTTAGCGCATCGCCACCTTCCTCGCCACCGGCAGTGGCCTCGGTTTCCGCAGGGAAAAAACGCGTGGCTTGCTTGAGCACGTTTTCTTCAAGAAAGCTGAAAATCTCGGGTGAATTCTTCAGCATCGACGGAGAAAACACGTCGCTGTGCCAGCCTTTCACCGCGACCATTGCACGATGCACATTAACCAATTCGTTGGAGAAAAGAAAAAAGTCAGGTTTGCGCGAACCCTTTCGAAAAGCGGGATTATAAACGAGCAGATCGATCTCCTCGTCACCGGTTTTACGGCGCGACTGCACCTGGTACTTGCGTACCTGGCGGACGAGAAATCCGTTTTGCTCGAAATACTCGCGGACGATACCTTCGTCTATAGCAGACATAACAGCAGCATCGTAGAGCGGAGCGGTGGAATCGAGTTTTTTCCCGTACTCGAGTGCGTGCGTGGATCAGACTGCACCAAGCTCGCGCCAGACTGTTTCGACCAATGCCGAATCGATCCCGGACTGCGTTGCCGCCTCGCCTAGCTTTTTCAAAACGACAAAGCGCAACATGCCACCGCGAACTTTCTTGTCGCGCGCCATCGCCGACATCAATGCCGTCAACGCCAGCGGGTCACGGAGCCGCACCGGTAATGCGTGAGCCGCAACGACGCGATCAACGCGCGCGACTTCGTTGGCACCGATGAGACCGAGTTTTGCCGAGAGTCGCGCGGCCGCCGCCAAGCCGACCGCCACGGCTTCACCGTGCAAGTATACACCATAACCTGTGACCTGTTCGATCGCGTGGCCAAAAGTGTGCCCCAGATTCAACAATGCCCGACCGCCTTCCTTCGCCAGCTCGCGTTCGTCAGCTTCGACAATGCGGGCCTTAGCGGCGCAGCAAGCGCGAATAACCTGAGCTAGCTCAGGGCTCGTGAGGGTTAAAGGCGTGTGTTCCAGTTGTGCCAATAACGCAGGGTCGCCCAATAAACCGTATTTAATAACCTCGGCCATGCCTGCGGCAAATTCCCGCACCGGCAACGTCTCAAGTAGCCCCGTCGCAATAAAAACAGCTTTCGGCTGATGAAATGCGCCAACAAGATTTTTGCCCGCTTTGAGGTTAATGCCGGTCTTGCCTCCGACCGAACTGTCGACCATCGACAAAAGCGTCGTGGGAATCTGGAAGAACTCGATCCCGCGCAAGTACGACGCAGCGACGAAACCGGCCAGATCGCCGATCACTCCGCCACCCACTGCCAGTACCACGCTCGTCCGATCCACGCGTTGCTCTGCCAAGAAATCGAGCGCGCGGCCATACTCGCGCAGAGACTTGGTTTCTTCCCCCGGTTCGAACGGCAACGTTGGCACATCACCAACCATCGCCGTCAGCGCGGCTTTTTGTTGGGTCGCGACGTTACGGTCCGTCAACACCACGATTTTCCGACCGGCCTGAGTCAGCGCCAGAACGTCCGCCCGCACAAGTGCGCTTAGGTCCTGACCAAAATGCAAGGAGTAGCTACGCTCACCGAGATTCACGCGAAGGCTTTCAACCATAGAGACGTTAAAATCCTTCGGCCGTAAGCTGGTCAATCCTGCGATCTTAGAACTTTATTGAGACAATGTCTCACCTTAGGTCTTGACGTGCGACTGCGTCTCAGTCGCTCTACCGCGATCAAAAACTGCAGTAAACAGTATACGGCAAACTAATCGATATATTATATGAGACTGCGTCCTATTCTCGCCTTATTCGCATTTCTATCCATGCCTGTCCTGGCGTTTTCGACCACCACAAACATAGGTGATCTCGCGCTCTATGCAGATGGCGAAGTTGTTAAAATGGAAAGCTTTGAAGTCATTGGCACTCAGAGCACTAAGCTCGATACCACCGCTCAAAAGCTTCCTACCGAAGTTAAAGATACACCCCGCAGCCTCAGCGTCATCGACTTGACTCGCATGCGTGAGCAGGACTTTCAAGTTGGCTCTGACCTCTTGTTTTGGATTCCCGGAATCAACACCAACGGTGCAGTCCAGGAGAGCTATCACTTTTATGCGCGCGGTTATCGCATGGGCCCAAACGACTGGCGTGTGGATGGTTTCGCCGGCCGCGTTCTTGGCGGGAGTTATTCGCCTAACCTTTTCGGTTACGAACAGGTCGTCGCGCTCAAAGGCCCTGCCGGCCTGCTTTACGGCACCGCGGCTTCGCCAGGCGGCCTCATCAATCTTATAACCAAGAAGCCCCAGGAAAATGCCGCCGTTTCGATCGACACCCGCACGCGCACGTTCGCCGGCAGTGACTCCAGCTTCGGCAACCGTGTGAGTGCTGAAGTCGAACTCGACGCCACTGGCCCGCTCTCCAAAGACGGCCGTCTGCTCTACCGCTTGCTGGCCAGTGCCGAACAAAGCGCTCTTCCCTACGTAGGACAAACCGATGCTAACCAATTTTACCGCTTATCATTCACCTACAAACTCGATCGCGCCGGTCGTTTTCAGCTCACGCCTGTCATCGAGTGGAGCGAAGAAACCCGCGCCGCCCGTAATCCCGTGATTTCGCCTTCCTCGTCACGCACCACGAACGACGGTCGGACCGATTACACCGCGTCTGACGTATCACCGCGCGACGTTAACCTCGCCGCAGGCGAACGCGTTGACCGCAATCTTACCTGGGGCGCCGACCTAGCGATGAACCTCGCGGAGAACTGGACGACAAACGTAAGCATTCGTCAGCACCAGCGCGATATGAACAACAGCGCTTGGTCCATTCAGGCCGGGACGCTCACCCAAACCAATCTCTCTGATCCACGAAGCTGGGTGATCAGCCGCCGCCATGCTCGCAGCAAGAGCGATGTCGGCACGTTTTCCTACGACGCCAACACTGCGTATCAGTTTCTCAATACTCATGTGGTCAAAAGCCGTCTGCAACTCGGTCTGAACGGGCGCCGAACAGACAACCAAGCTTTTGTTTTTGAAACCAGCAACCAGGACCAATCTCCCGTCAACATTTACACCGGTGTCGCCACCGCCCCGCTTGTTGCAGACGTTCCCGCCTCTTATACGCTAGGAAATCTGACCCGAACCGACGTCTGGAACGCCTACGCGCAAAGCCAGACCGAATTCTGGAACAAGCTGATCGCAACAATCGGCTTCGCTCGGGCTACGGAAAAAACCCGAACCGTTTCTCCAGCAGGCACAACAACGTTCTCACCTAAGCGCGCCAGTAATCTCACGCCGAATCTGGGCCTCGTTTATCGACTCACCAAAGAAATTTCCCTCTATGCCAGCTACTCGAACAGCTACACGTTGGTCGATCCACTCGCCGAAGATGTCGCAGGAAAAACAGGCAATTTCAAACCGACCGAAGGCGATAATTATGAGATCGGCCTCAAGGGCGATTTTCTGAAACACCGCATTTCTGCAGGAGTTACCACTTTCGTTACAGAGCTTAATGGCGTGCTAGTGCAGTCTGATTCTACCGAACTAAATGCCAAGGGCAACACGTTCTATCGCCAGCTCGACACAGGCCGCAAATCAGAGGGCGTCGAGGCGGAGTTCGTTATTCGATCCGTTTCTCATTGGGAAACCAGCGCCACCTACACATATATCGACGCTTACAATCGCAACGCCGACGGCTCCAAAGGAGCTTCAGCCGAGATGACTCCGCACCACGCCGTCAGCGTGTATTCACGTTACACGTTCGCCACCGGCCCACTGCAACGATGGGCCGTGCGTCTGGGTTTCATCTGGCAAAGCGACCGCGTCGGGGGCTCTTCATCACCGACCACCGCCGCGCCCGATCCGCTTATTCTGCGCAGTTTTCACCGTTTCGACGCAGGCCTATCGCGCCGCTGGCCACATTGGAACCTCGCCCTCAACATCGAGAATTTGACTGACGAATATTTTCTCCTCGCCGGCAATACCGGTGTCGCCATGAGCCCAGTCAACCCACGCTCATTAGCGCTACGGATCGGTTATACATGGTAATCCGCCTATCTACGGTAAACGGCAGAAATCGTCAACGCGCTGCAAACGAGCCTCCGCACAGTCCATAAGCGGTCAGCGTCACGATGCGCACCGCGGACCAACGGTCTCTTTTCTCCACGATCCCACTCGCGTTCGATCCCCTCGTCAGACGTCGGCTTCGCGGCTGGACACGCTTCCTTTCGAAGCAGTTAAGACCGTACAAAACCACAGCATAATCCGAATGAAGGCAGTCGTTTCTGAGAAGCCTGCCGTGGGCCAAGGCAAAGAATGGTCTTGTGTCCATGGCCAGTGCAGTCGTTGCCTGCCTACTCTCGATGAAAACAATTTTTGCCGTTTTTCTTTTGGCCGGTGTACTCGCCTCCTTTGCCGCTGACCCACAAACGCCTGTCGCACCCAGCAATCCAAAAGAAGATTACAATCAATTTCTCGCCCAATCCGTAACGCGCGAGAATTTAGTTGATTGTATCACTGTGATGGATCGGCTCGTCGACGAGGGCGAGCATGGCTTGGTGGATAAGGAGCCCGATCCGGGCATGGTCGAGGCCACAACCAAATCCGGTCTGCACTGTGAATTTTCCACGACGGATATTAAGGAAGCGATCATCTACTACCTGAAAATTTCCCGCAATGGGAAGGACCTCAAATACTCGGACGCCGTTAAGTTCGCCGCGCTATTCACGGACCGCGCCGGACTTCCTCATCCGATCGATATGAGCGAAGGTGATAAATCCACGTTCATCGTTCAGTGGCTCATCAAACCCTCGCAATGGAAATCGATGCACAAGATGATGATCAAGGTTCGCGCGCAAAATCGTGCCGAGAAAGACCCGATGAAAGCGTTGATTGTAGCGATTGAACGCGAAATGGACGCTCGTGCCGCCGTTCAACAGGGCCACTAAAAAGTACGTCGCATCTACCGGGGATGCGTAAAAGGAGTAGGAAAATACGTCCTGAGGCCACAGCCGTATTGTCTGGTGCCGTAACAATCTCTGAATAGCAGCATATCCCCACCGCACCCATGCTCCGACCTCGGCGTTTATGTCCCTCAGCAATATAGGCCATAGCCAAAACGATTATGATCGGTTAAGACAAATCCCTAGTCCTGTTGTTTAAGAGGCACCTCCACCGTTTTCGGCTGTCCGTCCACCGCCCATGATTTTCCCTCCAGCAATCCATCGTATCGCCCGGGTCTGCATCGGCTTGGCCGGAGGATTATTGCTTTGGGTCGGCGAGGCAGCGGCTGATACCCTAACAGAGACCCCAGACGTCCCCGGAAAAACACCAGTAACAGCCAAGATCGAGCCTCAATCTCCCGAGGCGCCGCCCAGCAAAACCGAGCCCCACACCAAGATGATGGAAGATTTGCTCAAGATGCGTGAATTTTTCGATACCACCATCCCTGGCACTCTAAGAAAATATAATCTGGTATTCAGTTTTTCGCCACGATCTGCGGACCTGCGCAAAAACGAATATGTCCGGCTGCCTGTAACGCTACGTTACGGTCTCACCAATCGCTGGGAAATCTATGGCGGCCTCACCCCGTTCTGCCCAAACCCAGTCAATAGCGGTAAAGAACATCGTTGGGGTCCGGGCATGACCACTGCTGGCGTACGGTACGACTGGGGCCACTGGGGAAAAATATTTGATCACGTGACTGTGGGCATTGAAGGACGTACACCGTTGGGCAAACCTCCGTACGATGTGATCGACTATTACGCTCACGTCACACCCTTCATTAATACATCACGTCCTCTGCCTTTCCCGCATACGACTTTGATCACCAACATCGGCTATGATCGGTCGCTCAAAGCCCCGTGGCGTGCACCTGCGCCTTCACCACCTACCGTAGTACGCCGTCGCGGCTTGGCGATCACACCTGGCGTGCTCTACAAACCGGGCGAGTTTGGCGCCTCTTTCGAGTACAGCTGGCGCTACATCGAGGACGAAGTTCAAGGCGCGCATCTCGGCCATGAAATAAAAGCAGGGCCGATCTGGGATGTCCCATTATGGCGTACGCAATCTTGGGGATTGCCCGGAAAATGGCAGGTCGAACTCGCCGGCCGCCTTACCTTCGAAGAAGGCCAGAAAACCACGAACGGCGTTTCACTCCGCGTCCGCTGGCGTACTTCTGTCCGCGAAGTCCTTTCAAAAAAATCCTACCAGCGCATCCCGCATCAAAAGTAGCCAACCTCATCACGCAAACTGACGGTAGCACAGCTCGTTGAGATGCACCTTGCGCAGAACGCAAGTGTTGCTAGTCTCTCTCCTGTAGCGGCGATAATAGCGAATGCTGCCAAAACCACATGGATAATTTGTACACCCTGTTGCGCGCGGTGGACAACAGTTGCTGTCCTCCTCTTTCCCGTCAGGAGGCGGTTGAACTTCTCAAACGCAAGAAGGCTTATTTCACGGAAGAAGCCAAAGCCAACCCGCTCGCGCGTGAAATTTTGCACAACGGCTGCGTCGCTTGCGATCTCGTGCCAAAAATCGGTCATGGAAGCTTTCTCGCGGGTTCTCCCACTTTCTTCCGCGTGCACGAGATCCTGCGCCGAACTCGCAAAGCGAATTTTCCAATCCTAATCGGCAACGAAGAATACTCGCACAATGACGCCGTGGACCTTTTCGAACGGTGTGTACCCAACGTGCAACTACATCACGCACCCTGGTGTTCGCCCGCACGTTACAGTGCTTCGCTCGGCTTAGCCTGGGCCAGCACCCTACTTGTCTCACACATCGTGGCCCGCAGTGGAGACAGCCCGCTGCTGTTTGATACTGGCGTGCTCCGCCACATGGGTCTTTACACGACGATCATGGCGCTACTTTACACCGCGTTCAAAACCAACCGTGACGTCCGCCACGCCGCCCCTTGGAATACCGCACTCTACCTCGATCTCAACATCGACCTCGTCCGTCGTGACCTGCCTACCGCTGCGGCAGCGCACAAGGATATTTTGCCCCGCCAAGGTTTTTTCAAAACGCCCGATTTCTACTACGCCCTCGCGCGGAAAATCGAAAATCACGGCTTTGACACAGAACTCTCTGCCCGCCTCAGTGATCAAAAAACCGTTGCGCCAACCATACCAAACGCCCAGCCGAAACAGGCCTGAGTGTCAGCATATGCTCCGCCGTCCCATGAAGTCTTTTATCGCACTGCTCTCGTTGTTGCTCCTGCTTACTGGTTGTACATCGAATTACGCTTGGAAAGATCAGAAGATTGATCTCAAACAACGAAAACTTTTCTACGTCGAATCCGAACTCTCCGACGGAAAGAATCTCCATCTCGCGATTGCCGAGGAGCTACGCAACATGGGCTATAAGACGACCTCCGGTTACCTAACCATGATGCCCAGGGAAGCCGACACCCTCGTCTCCTTCCAAAGCCGTTGGACGTGGGACTTCACTAACTACCTAATAGAGCTCAACATCCAAGTACGCGACCCCTATAGCGGTAAAATTATCGCCAGCGCAGGCTACCATCGTCCTGCCATTGGAGGCACTTCCACCGACGCCCTGATTCGGATGACCCTTTCCAAAATCTTCAGTGAAAATAAGCCGGAGCCATCGTCCAGCGCCACCGCTCCGGCCGTATCCAAAATTCGGTGATAAACCTGGGCTGACTAAGAAAGGCGTGAACTATGTCGCGATATGCCCAAGCCGCACGTGACCTAATCCCGCCACTGTTTTGGAATTTTGCCAAAAAAAAACTGCCTTGGCTTGTGCGGGCCTTCGGCGGGCATTTCACGTACATCCGTTTCACCGGAGACTACGCCTCATGGGATGAAGCGCGCCGCGCATCGATCGGATATGACGCGCCTGCTATCCTCCAAAAAACCCGCGAGGCTGTCCTAAAAGTGAAGCAAGGTCAGAGCCGGTGGGAACAGGACGGCATGGTTTCCGATTCTGACTCGACGCCCACCGCGCTCCTAGCCGCTCTCGCCCACATCGCCGCAGTCAAAGGGAAGCCCGAGTTGCATGTGCTCGATTTCGGTGGGTCACTTGGTTCGACCTACTATTGGACTCGTCCGTTTTTTGCAAATGACTTCAAGTTGACCTGGAGCGTTGTCGAGCAAGCACAACATGTTAAAATCGGCCAAACCGATTTCCAAGATGACCAGCTCCAATTTTATTTTTCCGTTGAGGAAGCGCTCGCCGCGCATCCAATCGACGTGCTGTTGCTCTCGGGAGTACTCCATTATCTGGATACACCAGAAGGCTGGCTGGAAAACCTTCGGCTGTGGCATATCCCTTATCTCATTATCGATCGAACACCGCTATGGGAGCGCGATCGCCATCGGCTCACCGTCCAACAGGTCCCTAGGGAAATCTACCAGGCCTCTTACCCAGCATGGTTCTTATCGAAGGCTAAGGTATTTTCGCTGATCAAACGCGATTACTCATTGTTATGGCAAACTCCCGGCTCGGAAACTTGGGAGATAGACAACGATTCAGTACAAAATTATTTGTATTATTTTCGACGCCGTTGAGCGTGCTTTACCGCTTTAGGCCCTAATCTCAAATCAGCTGCAAAAACAATGAGGGAACTCTTTGACCCTTCATTTGTGCGGCCGATTTTTACGTAAATCTTTTCCTGCCGTTTGCGTTTCCTGAGTTTATAACGCTTAGGATTGTAGCTCCAGAAATCCCCCTGCCTTCGCTCTGGCCGTGAACCATTACTGCACCTACTTTGACAGTCGCTTTCTTGCCCAAGGCATCGCCATGGCGGACTCTTTGCATGAGCACGATCCTTCCAGTGTGCTCTGGGTATTGAGTCTAGATGCGTTCACCACGGATTATCTACGGGAAATAAATCTAAAGCATATTCGAATTGTTGAACTGAGTACGCTTGAGAAAGCAGACCCTGCCCTACTTGCGACGAAACCAGACCGGGACCCGATCGAATACTATTTCACCCTCTCGCCCTGCTGGCCTCGGTATTTATTTCGTCAGTATCCAGAACTCGAGCACCTCACCTACGTCGACGCCGACATGTTTTTCTTCGCCAGCCCAGCACCCATTTTCGCCGAGATGAAACGGGCCAGCGTACTCGTCACCGAGCACCGATATCCTAATCACCTCAGCCATCTAGAACGATGCGGTCTCTTCAATGTTGGACTTCTCTCGTTCCGCAACAATCCGATCGCCCTCGCTTGCCTAAATCAGTGGAGAGAAAACTGCTTGGCCTGGTGTCATGATCGAGCGGAAGAGGGAAAATACGCTGACCAAAAATATCTCGACGAGTGGCCAGACAGGCTAGGCCAGGATCTTCACGTCGTTCGGCGATTAGGGGTTAACCTAGCTCCGTGGAACTGGTCGCAATACCGTTATTCCTTCGAAAAGGATCGTGTATGGGTGCAAGACGATCCGCTCGAAATGTTTCACTTTGCCCGTTTCCGCCCAAGCTTCGGCAATCTCTGGTTTCAATCTGGGCAACTTGAGTATGGTGTCATGCCTTGGAAGTTGCGTCAGCGCATCTACGGACCTTATTGGCGCGCTTTGAAACAGGCTTTCGTACAGATCCGACGCTGGCGTCCAGAATACATGATGCCTCGTTCTTCCCTTCGTTGCTGGCACAGTTTCTGGCGTGCGCTCGTACCGCGCGTTTTATTCGGCAGCGATTGGTTGAGGATCGGCTCTGTTTTCATTTCTGGCCGATTTGGGCTGGGACGCTATTCAGGACAAATGTTGTCTTTCATAAGACGCGTCACCACGGGAGAGCCTGAGACACCGGAAAAAGCGCCGGAGGCTCTCACCACAGTATCAGCCGAATAAACGGCTCTTAAGATTGAGTCGGCGCCCGCGAAACTTTCAGCGTTCCGCCCTTCACGCGGATGCCGTTAAGCTTGGTAATCACGAGTTCAGCGTTCTCCTCGGCAACATCGACCAGCAGATGCTCCTCGTGAATGTCGATCGCACCCACAACGCTGGCCGGTAGCCGAGTGACGCCGGCGATTTTACCGACGACGTCCGCAGGTGTGATGAGGTCCTTACGTCCAACGTTAAACGAAAGTTGCACCATACCAGGCTCACGTCCGGTGCGCGCAGGACGTTCGTATTTTTTTTGGCGCTGGGGAATGTTTCTTGGAGCATCTTCAGCATCCCAATCTTTAACGGGCTCCGGCTGCGCGGCCTTCGTAGGCGCGGCCGGTTTATTGGGTTTGAATGCGACCGACTCAGGAGCGGGTTTTTCGGCTGATTTGTCCCCATTGGTCAATAAGTGGATGAGTGCCGAAGCGATGTCAGTTGAAGGATATCCCTGCTCTAGCAAACGATCGATCATCCGGTCTTGCTTCGAAAACTGACCGGCGTCGAGCGTCGAGCGCAGTTTCTCAAAAAACACGTTTACGCGCGCCTCCTCGACCTGATCGAGCGAAGGCACGTTTTCACGGCGGATTTTCAGCTTCGCAAACCGAACCATGCTCTGGAGCTTATAAAGCTCGCGGCCGGCCACAAAGGTGATCGCGCGACCCGATTTACCCGCGCGGCCAGTCCGGCCAATGCGGTGGGTGTAATCTTCTCCATCGTTCGGGAGGTCGTAATTGAAAACGACTTCAAGATCATCAACGTCAAGTCCGCGCGCCGCAACGTCGGTCGCGACGAGAAACTCGAAACCACGTCGACGAAATTTCTCCATCACCCGCGTGCGTTGCGCTTGCGTAATATCACCGTGCAGCCGATCAGTCGCGTAACCACGTGAGTGCAGATGCTCATCGAGTTCGTCGACCATGATCTTCGTGCTGCAAAAAATTATGCCGTAACGGAAATCGTTTAGATCGATTAGCCGCGTCAGCACCTCGATTTTCGAACGCCGTTCGACCTCGTAATAAACCTGGTCCACCTGCGGAGCGTTCTGAGCGATCGATTCGATTTTGATCCACTCCGGATCTTTCGAGTGTTTATTGATCAGTTGCTGAATCTCGCGTGGCATTGTGGCCGAGAAAAATAGCGTCTGCCGCTCCTTCGGACTCGCGCTTAGGATTCGGTCGATGTCATCGCGAAAACCCATGTCGAGCATGCGATCCGCTTCGTCGAGAATGGCGACCCGTAGTTTGTCGAGTTTCAACGTCCCGCGCTCCATATGATCCATCACGCGGCCGGGCGTGCCGATGACGATTTGTACGCCCGCCGCAAGAGCGCGAAATTGACGTTCATAGGATTGACCGCCGAAAATCGGCACCGCGTGGAGACCGCGTTTGAAGAACGACAGTTTGCCCACTTCCTCAGCGACTTGCACCGCCAGTTCACGCGTTGGACAAAGCACTAACACTTGAACAGCCCGCAGATGCGGATCAGTCTTCTCGATCGCGGGCAGGGCAAAAGCTGCGGTTTTACCTGAACCTGTAGACGACTGGCCAACAAGATCGCGACCTGCGAGTGCCACCGGAATCGTGGCCGACTGGATTGGCGAGGCCTCTTCAAAACCCATTTTATCAACTGCCTTCAGTGATTCAGCAGAGAGGCCTAGCTCAGTAAAAAGTCGTTTTTCCATAGTGCAGCCTGTCCAGAGCGATGCAAAAAGAACATCACAAAAGCGGCATAAAAACCGCTGACTCGCGCGTACCTCTTCCTCAACGTCGACATCCAAGCCATGCGAGTACCTCCTTCGATCACACCTGAGAGCAGCGATGTAGCGTTCGACCGCAGCGGACTCGGCGGACAACCACGCGGGCTCAGCACGCTCTTTTTCACGGAGATGTGGGAGCGGTTCAGCTATTACGGCATGCGGGGATTGCTCACGCTATTCATGGTGGCGCCTGTAACTGCGGGGGGGCTCGGTTTTGACGACAAACGCGCTACGTTGATCTACGGCAATTACGTGATGAGTGTATTCATGTTGTCGATTCCAGGTGGTTTTATCGCGGACAACTTTCTTGGTGCACGACGCTCCGTCTTTATCGGTGGCATCGTGATCGCTTGCGGGCACTTTGCCTTGGCGCTGCAATCTCAGACCACGTTCTTCGCTGGCCTTGTACTCATCGCGCTGGGCACCGGGTTGCTCAAACCAAACATCAGCGCAATGGTCGGCAGCTTGTACTCGCCCGTCGATCAGCGGCGTGATGCAGGCTTTTCGATTTTCTACATGGGCATCAACATTGGTGCCAGTGTGGGTGGCCTCCTCACGGGCTGGCTTGCGCAAAGTGCAGAGTTCAAAACCATGCTCAGTGGTTGGGGGCTCGATCCGACTCATAGTTGGCATTGGGGGTTTGCCGCTGCGGGTGTCGGAATGACGTTGGGTCTGCTCGTCTACGTTTTAAAAGGCGCTTCCCTCGCTCAGATTGGACGAGCTCCGTCGCCTGAAATAACCCGACCGTGGAGAAAACTGATCACTATCGTTCTCGGTGCCGCTGGTTTTTTTGTGTTTGTTCGCGTATCCGACCAAGAGGGGCTTTCTTGGCTACGTTTCCTGTTTCTCATCGTGCCGGTCGCCCTCGCAACATGGTTGAGCTTCAAACCAGACATCGAGAGCAAACGCATCGCGGCGATCTTGGTGTTCTCTATCGCTGCCATGATTTTCTGGGCAATTTTTGAGCAGGCAGGTTCGAGCATAGCGCTCTTCGCCGAACGCCTGACCCGATCCGAAGTCTTCGGCTATGCCTTCCCTTCTTCTTGGTTTCAGTCAGCGAATCCGATCTACGTCATGCTGCTGGCACCGCTCTTCGCCTGGGCTTGGGTCAAACTCGGCTCACGCCAGCCATCGAGTCCATTCAAGTTTGTTCTCGGCCTCGTGTTCCTTGGCCTTTCGTTCGTCTTAATGGTTCCCGCGGCCCGCCTCACAGTAGAAGGCAAAGTTAGCCCGTTGTGGCTGCTGGGCCTCTATTTTCTCCAAACCGTGGGAGAGATGTTCCTGAGCCCGGTCGGCCTCAGCACGATGACAAAACTCGCGCCCGCACGCCTGGTTGGTTTGGTGATGGGCATTTGGTTCCTGGCTGCCGCGCTCGGCAACAAACTCGCCGGCGTTCTCGCCAGCGACTTCAAATCCGACAATCCCGCTAGCCTCGTTTCCTTTTTTTGGCATCAAGCCCTTTGGGTCGGCGGCGCGACATTGGTTTTGTTGGCACTGGTGCCCTGGCTCCGTCGACTGATGGGCGGAATACGGTAACGTTTGACGCCCTTCGCATTTCACCAAGTTCAGCACAACGCTGAGAAAGACAATAACTGCTAAGCGTTTGGTCGATATAACCGCTGACAACCACGCGCAAAAAGCCTGCTGATTTACTGGCGGCGAGCGCGGGTCAAAATGCGCGCCGCGCCTAGCATACCAAGCGTAGCGACAGCCCAATCACTCAAGGCGCCACCGCCACCACCACCGCTAGATTTGGCACTGCTCGGATTGGAAACGGAAGGTGAAGGCGCTACGCCTCCAGAACTGCTCGACGAACTGCTGCTACTGCTCGAAGACGAACTCGAAGAGCTCGATGAACTTGAACTGGAGGACGAACTCGAACTGCTTGAGGAACTCGAAGAACTGGAGGAGCTGCTCGACGCAGCTACACACCTGACCACCGCTTGATTGCTCACTGTGCAACCGCCCGTATTGTTATAGACAAACACGGTGTACTTGCCAGCAGCAGCGGCCGTCATGCCAGTGCAGATGTAGGATGCGTTATTCTGGCCCACGAGAGTAATATTGTCTTGTTTCCACTGGTAAGTGAGCCCGCTACCTGATGCCCCGACGGTGAGCGTGAAATTTCCGCCGGCCACTACGTCAAGACTCGGCTGCGGCTGGAGGTTGATGACGGGGTTAACCACGGTTGCACCGCTACTGCTACTTGAGGAGCTACTGGAACTGCTGCTGCTCGAAGATGAACTAGAGGAACTGGAACTCGACGAGCTCGAAGAAGTTCCGCTTGAGCCAGTCGAGCCGCCGCCGGAACCGCTACTGGATGAACTTGAGGAAGAGCTTGAGCTACTGCTGGAGGACGAGCTGCTCGAAGAACTCGACGAGCTGGAACTCGAGGAACTTGAACTAGAGGACGAACTCGAACTACTTGAAGAGCTACTGCTGGACGACGAGCTGCTAGACGAACTCGACGAGCTGGAGCTCGAGGAACTTGAACTAGAGGACGAACTTGAGCTGCTCGAAGAACTCGACGAGCTGCTTCCCCCTGTAACCGTAATAACCGCTCCGCTGCTGGTCACGGAGGCGGCCGAGTTCGTTACAACTACCGTGTAGGTGCCTGCACTCGTCGTGGTGACACTGGTGCGAGAGTAGGTATTAGCGGTAGCTCCGGAGATAATCGAACCATCTTTGTACCATTGATAGGAAAGTCCTGCCCCAGTCGCCGTGACGCTGAGCGTGAAGGTGCCTCCGCTGGCTACCGTAGCTGATTGAGGCTGGGCGGTGATCACAGGCGCGGTGACTGATCCAGAAGTGCGATACGCCGCCATAGTGGGCGCCATATTGTTCAAAACTAAGGCATCATATGCTGCACGGGGTTGGTTAGTATCCACGCCCATCGCCACGGTGCCAGCAGCGCCGGTATAGGTGATATTTGGATTACTGTAGTACGGCCAGCGATTGCCTGCATAGGACATGACTGTGCCAGTATCGCCACCATTATAAGTGAAACGGTGCCCGTAGAAAAACCGGCCATCGCCATCGTATGCACCAAGCGAGCTGCTTGCCTCTGTAATACGGTCGTGGTGACAACCGAAATTATGCGCTGCTTCGTGGGCCAGTACCGTGTGGTCGGAATTCCAAAGCACGACTGAGTAGTGATAAGGCCGGCCGCCCATATCCAAGGTGTAAGCCAAACCCCATACGCCGCCACGACTGCCACCGACATAAAGCACCGCCTGATCCGCGCCGTGCAGCGTGCATTTATCGAAGGCAAAAAGAGCGACCGAACCAGCAGCCAACCCATTTCGGGAAGCATTAAAGCTCTCGATGGTCGAGAGGTCCACTGACATGTCGTTGCTGGGGTTGCTGTATGCAGGAACTTGATACGCTGTTATGTAATTCCAGCGAACATTGACTCCGCTTTGCGCAGCAGACTGGTTCGCGTAAGCAACGTCAGCAGCAGCGCGGGTATCAATTGCTTGAGTACTACCTGCCTCTGTAAGCGCAGCAGCATCATAGAACACCAACAGATCGACGGTGGAGATCGTGCTATCAGCCTGAGCTACGACATCGGTTGAGCCTGTTACATCGACGGCGGTGGTGCCTTCAATTGAAGCCTGGGGAGCAGCGCTGGTGTTAGGAAGATGGATTTGTTTGGTATCGTCCGCGCCGCAATGCACTGAATCAGCCTGCTCGCGTACGGTGACTTTCTGACCAGAAATATGAATGTCGAAACTGCTGCCGCCCGGTATCGCGACCACGGCATGCCACTCGTTTTCAGTGGCCGCCGTAACAAGAAAGGCGCCTTGGAGGGAATTACGACCGGCCCATTCGGTGCGGCTGCTGGTTTCACGGATTTCAGTGGCGTCAAAGATAAACGGTGTGTCCGGATAAGGCGCGATCGTGATTCTTTGTGGTTTGTAGTTACGCCAATTGGACACCGGTTGTGTCAGGCCAGGTAACACCTCTTGAATCGAAGAAGAAACCTCTTGATGGACCGCTGCCGCCGGCACGGCAGACTCGGCCGAAGTCAAAGCAGCGGGCTGATGCCGTGCCGCAAGCAAACGAGCCGATTGCGCAGCGCTGTGCACTGCGGTTTTTGTAGCGGGGCGAAGCAAAAAAGAAGCTGCAAAGGTTAGCGCAATTGCGCCGAGGGTAGCGAAGGCAAGGTAAAAACGAGACTTCATGGCAGCGGAGGGTTTTGCTCTCGCTCATCTGGGAAACCGCCAACCAGAAATAGAAAACGGCGTCGAAGAAATGAGAGGAAGCGCAGAGACCTAATCGACAACACGCGTTTATATACAAGGAACTTGAGCGCAAACGATATACAACAAAGCCCTTGTGAGCTTTTTATACCAGGTTTTGACCGGAATTTTGATCGTTTTTTACAAACGCAAACCAAGCGCCACGCATTTTCTGGAACCAAACTGGTATCAAATTTCTGGAGACAGTTCGGAACCATCGTTCCGAACCTAGGGTGAACCCCTCACTCGAAGTCGGCCGCTCTTAACGAACGAGCCGTCCCCGCGTAGCCACAACAAGTCTGGAAGCACCAAAAAGAGTCAACGCGGCGACATACCATACGCTAAGTGCTCCGCCGCCACCACCGCTACCGCCACCTGAGCTGGCGCTCGCCGCACCACTGCTAGAGCTGGAACTACTCGAAGAGCTGGAGCTGCTGCTGCTCGATGAACTCGAGCTGGAAGAGCTTGAGGAACCGCCTGAACTGCTCGAGCCACTCGATGAACTGGAGCTGGAAGACGAACTCGACGAACTACTAGAGGACGAGGAAGACGAGGAGGCCACCCGAAGGTTAGCCATTGCCGCGGCGTTATCAGTGAGAACTTTTGCGTTGTAGGCGGCCTTAGGGTCACCCACAGGCAAACCGGTCGCAATACCCGCATAAGTCACGTTCGGATTACTGAAATACGGGATACGCGTACCGAGGTATGACATAATCGTGCCGTAGGAGCCTCCCGACGAAGAAAACGTATAACCATACCAGTATTTGTTGTCGCCATCGGAAGAACCGCTGGCATTGGCGCGATCATGTTGGCAGCCGAAATTATGCGCCAGCTCGTGGGCCATGACGGCAAAATCGGAATTATAACCATCGGACGTCCGTCGCCACATAACAACAGCCCTGGCGCTGCCGATGCCAACGACGTTCGTCACCACCGTCGGACTCCATGCAAGACCCACAGTATTGCCGCTAGAACTACGCGCGCCCGTGATGTATAAAACCGCTTGATCAGCGCCATGCTGCACGCACTTGTCGTAGATAAACTGCCGCACCGCGTTCGCACTGATCTGGCTGGATGAGGTGTACGAGATCAAATCGAGATCGTCATCGATCTTAGCCGTCGCGGTGTAGTCGGGCACCTGATACGCGGCATCAAAATGCCAGCGGAGGTTTGTGATAGCACTGTTGCTTAACGCCAAATTAGCCGAATCCACCCGGGCCATGATGGCGTTAGTGATAGCGGCCGTATCGTTATTGTTCGCGGTGAGCGTGGCCGCATCGTAGAAATACAAAACATCAACGTAAGTGTACGCCGTATCAGCTTGAGCCTGAACGGGCACAGCCGTCACTGGGACTTCTGAAACAGCTGCGTCTGCACGCGCAACTAAACGATCGCTACCACAACGACCGTTGGCGCCGAGAGACTGCACCACGGAAAGATTTTGCCCCGCGATATGCAGTTCGAAACTGTCCGCCGTGGGAATTTCCAGCACCGCTCGCCAGTCATTCTCCGTCGCAACCGTGACGAGGAACGCACCGTTGAGTACATTGCGACCGTTCCAAATCGTGCGGCCGTTTTCCTCGCGCACCGACACCATCTCGAACTCCATCGGCAAGTCTGGGTAGGCGGCGATGGTGATTTTCTGCGGCTTGTAGTCGCGCCAGTTTTTCACCGGTTGATCTAGCTTGGGTAACGCCTCGCGAATACTCGCTGAGAAGGGTCGTTGTTGAGAAACTGGACTGATCGGCGACACTACGGTGTCGGTAGACTTGGAGTCAGCATTCGGCGAAGTAACCTGCGGCACACCCGACGTATTGGCTGCAAAAACTTTCGAGGCACTGTCTGGATTATGCCCGTTCAGCACTGGCTTTCTGAGTAAAATCGCAACAGCGACGACGAGTAGCCCCAAGAGAGCGATGAGGAGGTATCGTTTGAGCAGCTTCATAACATATGGGGAAATGAGTCAAAAAAAACGCCTGCAGAGTTCCGTCCGTTTGAGAAGGTGGAAATCTTACGTACGGCGGTGGACCCATCAGGTCTTCCTTCGAATGTATCTCAATCGGACCTGCGAGCAATCCGACGAAGACGCCAGGTCACTTTATACCGTCTTTTGACGGTTCTACAACCTCATGAACGAGGTAAACTTTAACGAGTTACCCGTTGACCGACGCTTACTTCTGCGCGGCATGGGCCGCTGACACGACTGTGTATTTCTCAGCCCACTTTTTCAGGCCGCGTTGCTCCTCTTCCGTAAGCTGGCGCACAACTTTGGCCGGCGCACCGAGCACCATTGAACCAGGCGGAACCACGGTACGCGGTGTCACGACCGCACCCGCGCCCACAATGCTGCGAGCGCCCACGCGAGCTCCATCGAGCACCGTCGCGCCCATTCCGATCAGGCATTCGTCCTCGATCGTGCAAGCGTGAATGATCGCAGCGTGGCCAACGGTGACCCATTTACCAATAATGGCATCCATATCGTCGGCCAGGTGTACGACGCAGTTGTCCTGAATATTACTTCCCTCGCCTACAACGATGCGTGCAATATCGCCGCGCAGCACCGCTCCATAAAACACGCTGCTCTTTGGACCGAGCGTGACGTCACCCACCACGGTCGCGTTGGAGGCGACCCAGCTGGCCTGGGCGATATCAGGTTTTTTAGCGAGATGAGTGGCGAGACGTTCTTGGACGGTCATGACTTGGTTCTCGCGCGAACATTTTCTTTTCGCAAGCTCGGCACGACTTCCGCTCTCCTTACCCCGCTTTTATATGGAACAATTAACGCACGTATTCCGCGGTCTTTTAGGCATCGTCGTTTTCATCGGTATCGCTGTTGCGCTGAGCGAAAACCGCCGCGCGATCAACTGGCGGCTCGTCGGCTCAGGATTGGCCCTGCAGCTCATCTTCGCGGCGTTAGTTATCTACGCTAGCCCAGTGCGTGCTGTCGTGGAAGCGGTCGGAGATTTCTTCGTAAAACTCCTCGGTTTCACCGGCGAAGGGACGAAGTTTGTCTTTGGGTCGCTCGTGGATCGCGACAAACACGGCGTAGTTTTCGGATTGGCGATTTTGCCGTCGGTCATCTTTTTCTCAGCGTTCACCTCGATGCTCTACTACCTGGGCATTCTGCAAAAAATCGTTTTCTGCTTCGCTTGGGTGATGTCGAAGACAATGAAACTCTCGGGCGCAGAAACGCTTTCTGCCTCCGCCAATATCTTCCTCGGGCAGACCGAGGCGCCGCTCCTAATTAAACCATATCTGTCATCCATGACGCGCTCCGAAATGCTCTGCATCATGGTCGGCGGCATGGCGACTATCGCGGGCGCAGTGATGATCGCCTACATCAGCTTCCTCGGCGGGAACGATCCGCAACAACAAGTCCTCTTCGCCACACATCTCATTACCGCCTCGGTCATCTCGGCTCCGGCAGCGTTGATGACGGCTAAAATTCTCCTGCCGCAAACCGAAACCGTCGACTATAGCCTAAACGTTTCAAAAGAGAAAATTGGCACCAATCTTCTCGATGCGATCTGCCTCGGCACGACCGATGGGCTCAAACTCGCTGTCAACATCGGCGGCATGCTCATCGTGTTCACCGCGCTCGTGGCGCTTTTCAACTATATCCTTAGCTCCTGGATCGGAGGACCGACCGGCCTCAATGTCTGGGTCGAGTCAGTCACACATGGCACGTACAAAACCTTCTCGCTCGAATTCATTCTCGGCATTCTCTACGCCCCTGTTGCTTGGTTAATCGGGATCGACAACGGGCATCTTCTTATCTCTGGTCAATTGCTCGGCACGCGTACTGTGCTTAATGAGTTCGTCTCCTACCTCCAGCTTGGCGATCTAAAAGCAGCCGGTAAGTTTACAGACCCGCGCTCGCTGGTTATCATGACCTATGCTCTATGCGGTTTCGCCAACATCGTTTCCATCGGCATCCAAGTTGGCGGCATCGGCGCACTCGCCCCAAACCAGCGCGGCAACCTCGCCAAGCTTGGCGTAAAGGCTCTCATCGGCGGAAGTATCGCCTGCTTTCTCACCGCCTGCGTAGCCGGCATGTTAACCTAACCGAACCGCTAAAACCGCACGTTCAAACCTCCGCCGTAGAGGAAGCAATCGTTCGAACGGCCGTTGCTGCTCACGAAATAACGAACGGTGCCCGAAAGCGAAGCATGCTGCCCTAACCAGAGGCGAACGCCAGCCTCCGGGTA
>Ga0302321_100001056_pt1 | contig 23627 bp, 20 predicted proteins | sample Fen_T0_1_FD_202505 | JGI IMG/M metagenome (GOLD analysis project Ga0302321, IMG submission 202505) | Peat permafrost microbial communities from Stordalen Mire near Abisko, Sweden - Fen_T0_1 | ecosystem: Environmental > Terrestrial > Soil > Wetlands > Permafrost | place: Sweden: Abisko...
TTGAATGGACCGCTTTGTGCCACTAGATCCCCAAATCCGCCAGTGTTTTGACATCTTCCTCAGAAAGCGGCTGAGCCACTTCTTCGCGAAGTGATTCGGCATTTTGTACTTCGAGGTACGTCAAACGTCCCGCCACTGAAACTTCGCCCTTAAGTCCGGCTGACTCGCGCAACACCGCCGGCAGCAGCAGACGGCCTTGGCCATCGAATTCCACTTCCTGTCCGTAATAACTGGTCAGCTTTAACAACTTCTGTTTGGAAGCGTTGAAGGTGGGTAAGGCGACCAGCTTGCGCTCGATCGTCTCCCACTCCGAGATGGGATACACATTGGCACTCTTCCCATCTTTGCTGGTGATGTAGAATTTGGAGCCGCTGTACTTTTCGTCGGCCAGACGCTTGAATTCCGCGGGCATTTTGAGGCGCCCTTTGTCGTCGAGCCGAGTTAAGTGCGAGCCACGAAACATAACCACCGGCGCCATTCCGCCGGAACCTTACTTTGGCGGGAGAGGAGGACAACCTGAACAACCACTCCATATGGGAGCTGTTCTCTGCTTTCTGTGCGGATATGGCCAAAGCAACCAATTCGCTCTAAAAGCTCCCAGAGTGGACCACTACACGCCCTATTCTCCCATTTCCTACCACTCTTGAGTCCGAAGTCTATACCCTTTCGCGCTTGTGTCAAGCGGAAAAGTGCAACTTTCCGCAACAATTTTCATTCTGCCGAATGACGTCGATAGGTTGTGCTACACGGCGGACAACACCCAACTAATTGTGTGAGCGTTGGCACGCTTCTGTTGAGCTGCACTGTCGACAGCCGGAAATAACCGGAAGATACCGTTCGAAAAAGGTACCTTCCAGTTGATTCCGGTCGATTAACTGGTGTTGAGCGAGGCCCTGCGAAGTTTTCTAGCTCGAGCGATTCGGCGGTGAAGGCAGGTTGTGTTTGGCAACGTCGGGGCACGGGAATATATTCGTGGACTGATGAGTCAGCGCCTTCACGTCGAGCACTGGGTGCCGGTTGCGCTACCGAAGGTGTTCGCGTTCTTCGCAGATCCCCACAATCTTCCGCGCATCATGCCGCCGTCGCAGGGTGCGAAGGTGCTGAAGCTCAACTTGGTGCCTCCGCGCCTGACCGGAGGGACACGGCCCAAGGGGTTCGAGCGCATGGCCGGAGCCGGTACGGAGATTCATTTCAAGTTTCGGGCGATTCCCTACATCCCGATTCATGAGCGCTGGACCGCCGTCATCACCGAGTTCTCGTTTAACGAGTACTTCTGTGACATTCAGAAGCAAGGCCCTTTCAAGTCGTGGCATCACACGCATTTTTTCGAGGCGAAGACCGAGAATGGCCGGGAGGGCACCATCGTAGGCGATGAAGTGGAATACGAAATTGGCTTCGGTGCGGTGGGAGCGATGCTGGAGAAGTTCATATTTCAGCGCATGATGGCCGCAATCTTCGAGCACCGCAAGCACGCGCTGGACCGTGTGTTCTCGGCAACAACAGATTCGTCCCCAGTTTCCACCAGCGGCAAGCGATGACCGAGCCTCCGGGGACTGCAGATTATTCCTGGGGTAGCGGTCCCCTTCGGCTTAATGGACGTGCAACACCAGACGGGCGTGATCCTATACCTGAATTTTGAGCATGGCTTCCGTCCGGCGCACTCACAGGAATAGCCGGAGCGTGTGGTGTCCGATGCGATATTCTGGCGGCATGGACCTGTTCGCGCTCACACGCAAGCTCATTGACATCGAATCGATCACCGGCCATGAAGCCGTGGTTGGCGCGGTGATTGCGGAAGAACTCGCGGGGATCGGATACAACGTAGAGTGCATGCCGGTAGAGGGCGATCGCTTTAACGTGTGGGCCACAAACCCCGGCCATCCGCGCCCCGAGCTTGCGTTCTCGACGCACATGGACACGGTACCTCCGTTCATTGCCTCGTCGGAGACTCCTGAACGCATATACGGACGCGGGTCCTGCGATGCGAAGGGCATCATTGTGGCGCAGATCGCGGCGGCCGAGGCATTGAAAGCCGAAGGCATCTACTCAGGACTGCTCTTTCTGGTCGGCGAAGAGCGCGACAGTCAGGGAGCACAAACCGCCAATCTCGATCCGCGAGGAACGAAGTTCCTCATCAATGGAGAGCCCACGGAAAACCGGATCGCACTGGCGTCGAAGGGTACGCTTCGCGTGGAAGTCGTTGCCACGGGGCGCATGGCGCACTCGGCCTATCCGGAACTGGGTGAGTCGGCAATCGAGAAATTACTCGACGCGCTGGAGGACGTTCGCAAGATTAAGCTGCCCGAACATCCCAAGGCCGGTCCTTCGACGATGAATATTGGCCTGATTGAGGGCGGGCGCGCTCCCAATGTCATTCCCGATCACGCCGTGGCGAACCTGTTGATCCGGCTCGTCGGGCCGACTGAGGAACTGCGCAAGCAAATCGCTACTGCGGTTGCTGGCAAGGCTGAAGCTAATTTCATCCTGGAAATTCCGTTCATGGAGCTAGGCACGGTGCCGGATATTGACACGATGATTGCGGCGTTCACCACCGATATTCCTGCCTTGCCTAATTGGGGAACGCCAGTTCTGATCGGTCCCGGCTCGATTCACGTGGCGCATACCGACGGTGAGTACATCGAGAAGAAGCAGTTGCTCGATGCTGTTGGCCTCTATTCCCGCATTGGAAAGTTCCTGTTGCGAGACGTCAAGACTTCTTAATCGACGCGAGGCCGGGATTCGCGCTTGTTCAAGCTGTGACTTTCTGGTATCCCATGCATTGGCCCTGAAACGATGGCCACTCGTCATGGCAATTACAAACACTGGCACTTCGGAACAACTTTCCAGTCCCGCGATCCCGCGCATTTACTGCATTAAACGCGGTCATCCTCTCCCGCTTGGAGCCACTGTACGCCGAGGCGGAGTGAACTTCTCGATTTTCTCGAAACATGCAACGTCATGCTGCCTGCTGTTGTTTGATCCAGTAAATCCGGAACCTGCCGCGACATTACCACTCGACCCGCGCACGCATCGCACCGGCCAGGTTTGGCACGTATTCGTTGAAGGGTTAGACGTTGGAGCGCACTATGCTTATCGGTTCTCAATGGAGCCGAATACTGATCCCGACGTCTTTCGATTTAATCCTTCACTGGCTTTGATCGACCCGTACGCACGGGTGCTCTCGGGAGCGGCGGAGTGGGGCACGTCGTATTCGGACAAGCAGCAACACCGATACAGCGTGGTTTGCGAGAACCAGTATGAATGGGAGCAGGACCAGCCGCTGAATATTCCGCTGGTCGATAGTGTCATTTACGAAATGCACGTGCGGAGCTTCACCCGAGATGCCTCATCCGGAGTGACAAGCCCAGGCACATTCGCCGGACTCATCGAGAAGATTCCATACCTGAAACAATTAGGAGTTACCGCCGTTGAATTGCTGCCAGTGAACGAATTCGAAGAGAGCGATACTGACCGCGTAAATCCGTTTACCGGCGAGCCTCTGCGTAATCTATGGGGCTACCAGCCGACCGCATTCTTCGCTCCTAACACGGCGTATTCGTCCAAGCGGGGCGACGGTCAGCAGGTGCAGGAGTTTCGCGACATGGTGAAGGCCATGCACCTGGCAGGCATCGAGGTCATCCTTGACATGGTGTTTAATCACACGGCCGAGGGTGCCGCCGATGGGCCTACCTTTTCGTTTCGCGGCATCGACAACGCGACGTACTACATCCTCAATCCCGCGACGGGACAGTACCTAAACTATTCCGGCTGCGGCAACACTGTGAACTGCAATAACCCTGTTGTGCGCGAATTTATCGTCGAATGTCTGCGCTACTGGGTCACGGAGATGCACGTGGACGGATTCCGTTTCGACCTGGCCTCAATTCTTGGACGCGGCCAGGACGGAAGCGTGCTGAAAAGCCCTCCGCTGCTGGAGGCCATGGCGTACGACCCGGTGCTGGCAAACTCCAAGCTGATCGCCGAAGCATGGGATGCCGCAGGGCTTTATCAGGTAGGCACATTACCTTCGTGGGGACGCTGGGCAGAGTGGAACGGTGTGTTTCGCGACGACGTGCGCAAATTCGTTAAAGGCGATGCCGGCATGACCTCGGCGCTGGCAACGCGACTGCTCGGCAGCCCCGACTTGTATGAAACCAGCGCACGCGAACCATACCACAGTATCAACTTTGTGACTTGCCACGACGGCTTCACGCTCAGTGACCTGGTGTCGTACAACGAGAAGCACAACCTGCCCAACGGCGAGAACAATCAGGACGGCAACGACACAAATCTAAGCTGGAACTGCGGTGTAGAAGGGCCTTCTACTGACCCTGCCATCGAAACATTGCGCGCGCGTCAACGCAAGAACTTCGCGGCCATTCTGCTTTTCTCGCACGGCGTACCCATGCTGTTATCGGGCGACGAGATGGGCCGGACTCAGCAGGGCAATAACAACGCCTATTGCCAGGACAACGGCATCAGCTGGATCGACTGGGAACTCACCCAGCAAAACGCCGGTCTCGTACGTTTCTTCCAACTCATGATTGCCTTCCGCAAGCGCAGTCCTATGTTGCGCCGAAAAACATTTGCGCTGGATGGCGCCACTGGATTCCATGTAACCTGGCACGGAACCCAGCTCCAGTCGGCCGACTGGAACCCAGAATCGCGGTCCATCGCCATGCAGTGGACGCAGCTTCATCCCGACGGCCTACGCGACGACTTGCATTTTATCGCGCACGCTCATTGGGAAAATGCGACGTTCGAGCTACCTGATATTGGCAAGCGAAAGTGGTTCCGGCTGGTTGACACCGCGAAGGCGTCTCCGCTGGACATTGCCGAGGAAGGCAAGGAATTCGCGCTGCGATCACAGAAGAGCTACCCGGTGACGGCGCGCAGCGTTGCGATCTTCATAGCCAAGTAAGGCGCTAACCGACGGCAGCCAGGCTCTCGAAGCTGCGCGTGGCAGGGTTGTGCTCTCGCACCGAGCCGGTGCCGATGTCGTACACCCATCCACGAATCTCAATCTCGTCGCCGTCGAGTCGCGAGCGCACGCTGGGATGTGTTTTCAGGTGCTCAATCTGCTCCAACACATTGAGCTCAGTCAAGTGCCGGAGCTGGTCAGCCTCTGGACACTTGCCGTATCTGTTCAGCATGCGATTGCGGGCGGCGAAGCCGTGGCTCATCCAATGCCGCACGCCGGGCATGTCCTCAACCCCTTCGGGATTCAACAACGCTTTCATCACGCCACAATCGGTGTGACCGCAAATCACGATCACGGGTACCTTGAGGACCAGCACGGCGTATTCCACGCCGGCAGTTACACCGCCGACAAATTCCACGTACGGCGGGACCATATTGCCGGGATTGCGTTCGATGAAAATTTCTCCCGGGCTCGTTTGCGTGACCAGGTTGGGATTGACGCGGGAATCTGCGCAGGTGATGAACAGCGCGAGGGGCTCCTGCCCGAGTTGCAGGCGCTCGAACATTTCCCTTTGGGCCGGGAAAATCTCGGATTGAAACTTCGCCACGCCTTGGTTGATACGAGCCAGTGCGTCTTGCTTTGACATCGATACTCTCCCAAGACTTGTGAAATGTGCGTCCGGCAGGCGCCGGCTGCGAGTGGCGTCTGTTCAGGTTATCAAATGCAACGTGTTCTTGACGTGCCGGTCTTGCATTGCGCACGTTAATTGCGACAAGCTGCAAGGAGTTCGGCGCACAAGCCCCTGTTACACTGAACCCTTATGAGTGACGCTTTGAACGCGCTCTCCCGGGCTTCTTCGGCCTATTTGCGCTCGGCCATGCACCAGCCCATCCAGTGGAATGAGTGGGGCGATGAGGCATTCGCCGCCGCCCAGCGCGACGGCAAACCCGTGCTGCTCGATATTGGCGCGGTGTGGTGCCACTGGTGTCACGTGATGGACCGCGAGTCTTACGAAAGCAGCGCCATCGCCGAAATCATCAACCGGGAATTTATCGCCGTAAAGGTCGATCGTGACGAGCGCCCTGATGTGGACAGCCGCTACCAGCTGGCGGTATCGGCCATCTCCGGCACCGGAGGCTGGCCTCTCACGGTGTTTCTCACTCCCGAAGGCAAGCCGTTTTACGGCGGTACCTACTTCCCTCCCGACGATCGCTATGGCCGTCCCAGCTTTCAGAAAATCCTACTGGCGATTGCCGAGGCGTACCGCGAGCGTCGCGACGAGGTGGTGAAGTCCGCCGACGAAACCATGAACATGCTGGCGAACGCCGAAGGCTTTGCCGGACGCCACGCCGACTTTTCGCCCCGCATCGTTGGCGTCATGGTGCAGTCGGCCGTCGCAATCTTTGACGAAAGGAATGGTGGATTCGGCGGCGCGCCAAAATTTCCGCACGCTTCGGCCATTGACCTTCTGCTGGACTGGTATGCACGAACTCGCGAGGAACGCGTGGCTACAGTTGTCACCACCACGCTAACCAAGATGTCGAAGGGTGGCATGTATGACCAACTCGGCGGCGGCTTTCACCGCTATTCGGTTGACGAGCAGTGGATCGTGCCGCATTTCGAGAAGATGTCATACGACAACTCCGAGTTGTTAAAGAACTACGTGCACGCCTACCAGGCGCTTGGTTACGAGCACTATCTTCGTGTAGCGGGCGATATTGTGCGATGGATGGACGAATGGTTGAGCGATCGCGCACACGGCGGCTTCTATGCCTCGCAAGATGCCGACATCAATCTTGCCGACGACGGCGACTACTTCACCTGGACCGCCGACGAAGCCAAGGCGGTGTTGAGTCCCGACGAGTTTCAAGCCATAGCGCTGCACTTCGACATCGGCGAAACCGGCGAAATGCACCACAACCTCGCAAAGAATGTTCTCTGGGTCAGCATGCTGGCGGATGAAATCGCCGGCAAGATGGGACGCGACGTCAGGGATGTCCTCGACTTACTCGCCATTGCGCGTGCCAAGCTCAATACCGAGAGGCTAAAGCGTGCGACTCCATTCATCGACCAGACCATTTACACGAACTGGAACGCGCTGTGCATTTCAGCCTATCTGCAGTATGCGCGGGTTACTCGCAGGTCCGACGTGCGCCACTTTGCCCTGCGCTCGCTTGATCGCATTCTCGCCGAAGCCTGGGCTGCTGACCGCGGACTTTCCCATGTCATCGTGTACAGCGAGCCCTCAGCTCAGAAGAAATTCATCCCTGGAATGCTAGACGACTACGCATATACAGCCATCGCCTGTGTGGACGCGTATGAAATCAGCGGCGACTTCAGTTACTTCCGCTTTGCCCAGCGGATTGCCGACGAAATGATTCGCCGCTTTGCCGATCCAACGTCTGGCGGATTCTTCGACACCGAAGACTCGCCCGACGGCGCGGCGAAGCTTGGCGCACTCTCCGCACAACGCAAACCGTATCAGGACGCGCCGACGCCGGCGGGGAATCCGTGCGCGGCTATTGCCCTGCTTCGCTTGCACGCTTACACGAACGACGCCAAGTATCTCGCCAAGGCAGAGGACACTGTTGAGGTGTTTGCCGGCGTCGCGGAGCAGTTCGGGATTTACGCCGGTACTTACGGCCTTGCCGCCTCCTGGCTGGCCCGGCCGCACACACAGGTGGTTGTCATCGGCGAAGACGAAAATGCCGAGGAACTGCTAAAAGCAGCGTCAGCTCCTTATGCAGTGAACCTGTCAGTCGTTCATCTCACCGACAGCGAGGCGATTGCGCAGAACCTGCCGCCCGTGCTGGCGGAAACAATCCCAAATATACCTGGATTGCGGGAGAAGAAATCGATCGCGGTGGTGTGCACGAACTTTGCCTGCCGTCCGCCGATTGAAGATCCCGCCGAACTCACTGGCGTTTTGCGCGAAGCGATTCAGGCACGATAGCCGTTGCCCAGAGTGCGGGAGGATGAGTCAATACGCTTCGTCGAGCAATTCGACGACGTGGGCTACGCGCACGTTCATCTTGCTGCGCTCGACTCCGGCACGAAACTGCAGCATGCAACCCACGTTGGCGGTAGCGATGACGTCCGGGTCGACGCTGGCCACGTAACCCATCTTCTCGTCGAGCACCTTCATCGAGATTTCGTTTTGTACCACGTTGTATACGCCCGCACTTCCGCAGCACGAGTCCGCACGCGGAGACTCCACAACGTCCGCACCGACGTGTTGGAGCAACTGCCGAGGTGCGCTGCGCACTCCCTGCGCATGCGCCAAGTGACATGAATCCTGGTAAGTGACCCGCAGATTCAGCTTGTTCTTTGGTTCTCGTAACCCGACGTCTGCCAGATACTCGTTGATGTCCCGCACCTTCGTAGTGAATTCCTGCGCCCGAGCAGCAAAGATAGGGTCCTCGTGCAGCAGCGCCGCGTATTCCTTCAGCGTCGAGCCGCACCCTGCCGCGTTGGTCACAATGGCATCGAACTCTGGGCTGAGCATGGCAGCAATATTACGTCGCGCCTGTTCGCGCGCCAGATCCACCAGTCCCGCGTGTAGTTGCAGAGCTCCGCAACAGGACTGTTTCTCCGGCACATGCACTTCGATGCCGTTCTTCGTTAGCACTCGGATCGTGGCACGATTCAATTCTGCGAACGCCACGCTGGCCACACATCCAATCAGTAGTGCTACCCGGCCGCGGCGCTCACCTTCAGCCGGAAACACATGCCCCAAATCGGCGAAAGAAAACTCGCTGTCGATGCGCGGCGACAGCGCATCCAACTCCGCCATCCCGAGCAGCTTCAAGATTCCCGTAGCTCGTGCCAGCGACTGCAAACCCGACCGTTGATAGAAGCGCAAGAACCGCGCATGGCGCGCGAGAGCGGTAAACGACGGCAGGATGTCTGCATAGAAATGCCCGCGCACCTTTGTCGTCAGCCAGGGCCTCCGATAGTTTTCTGCAATTTGCGCTCGCGCCCGCTCCAGCAAGCTCCCGTATGCCACACCCGAAGGACACGCCGTCTGGCAATTCAGGCAACCGAGGCAGCGATCAATGTGCGTTACAAACGAATCGCTCAATGCCAGCCTCCCGGCGTCCACCTGGACGATCTGGTAGATGCGGCCGCGCGGCGAGTCCATCTCGGTACCCAGCGCGCGGTAGGTAGGACACTGGTCGAGACACAGCCCGCAGTGCACGCAGCGCGAATATAGATCCCATGACGGCCTTTCGTGCGGAGAGAAGTTCGAGCGCGGTGTCTGCGTCACTACCGCTGGGCTTCTCACGAGATCTGCCTACCACGCAGAACGTTATTCGGGTCGAGGGCCTGCTTGACCGCTCGCATGCTACCCAGGTTCATGGGCGGAATCGGCCAAGGATTCGACGCACCTTCGACCTTGATGCCGATATCGGTAAAGCGAGTGTGCAGCACGCTGATCAATGCATCGATTCCTGCGGATGCCTCGGTCGTGGCACCCAGTACAGCTACCAACAGATGGCCAATTCCCACGCGCCCGATCACGCCGAGGTCGATTCCCGCCATGCCTGCAATTGAATTCAACGTGTCCACGGCGCTGAGGACGTCGCTCGACCGCACATTGACGTGGAAATGCCTGAGCGCAGAGGCCACCGCGAAGTCTCCGATCGCGCGCCACATCTTGATCTCGCCATCACTTTCCAACTGGCGAGTCACCGCCGATCCCAATTCCTTGCGATATCGCGCCAGCACCGCGTCGCTGCCCGCCGCCCGCACGCACATCACCCAAGCGTCCTGTTCCATTTCCGGCCGCATTATCTTGCGCGCACTGGGCGACACCAATTCCAGACACATGGGCGAAAGCGGAGATCGCATCAGCAGATCGCGAAAACTCAACGCCTCTTTCGCTGTCGCAAATTCAGCCAGGAAAGTTCGTGTCTGCCGCGGTGCCGGAAAAAGCTTGAAACTCGCCGAGGTGATGACAGCCAGCGTTCCGTAGCTACCGATGAGCAATTTCATCAGGTCGTAGCCCGCCACATTCTTGACGACCCGCCCACCACCCTTGGCCCTGCGGGCATCTCCGGTCACAAACCGGACACCAATGCAGTAATCGCGAACTCCGCCAAACCCGTGGCGCATCGGCCCGTGAGCCGCCGTGGCCAGCAATCCACCTACAGTGCAGCGCTCCGGAAGCGACGGGTCTCCGCCGAATAACAATTGGTCGCAGCCGACCATCGCGTTTAACTGAGCTATCGTTGTCCCCGCTCCGATACCAACGGTGAGATCGGCATGGTCGTAGTGCTCCACCTCCGTCAGCCGGTTGGTGTGCAATACGATATCGACGTGCAACTTCGTGGCGTTGAATTCGGTCGAGCCTCCGGAACACCCAACGCTGAGTCGGCGCTCATTCGCCAGGCGCAACACCGCCGCCACTTCCTCCGCTGTCGCCGGGCTAACGTACACTCCGCCGACCGGCCGCTCGCGCGCGTTCTCGTCGCCACAAATCGCGCGCAACTCGTGCAGCACGTCGAATGTAGCTCCCGTCGCGTTCACATCCCCTCCGCCTGCAACACCGGATTGGAGGAGGGCCCAGTGGTCTCTCGGCACATGCGCATCGTCGGAAACAGCTTGCCCGGATTCAGGACACCTGCGACGTTGAACGCGTTGCGGAGGCTCAACATCACGTCGAGGTCGTCGTCGGTAAACAGCAGCGGCATCAAGTCGCGCTTCTCTAGCCCCACTCCATGCTCGCCGGTAATTGAGCCGCCCACGGCCACGCAGTACTGGAGAATGTCCCGGCTGGCGATCTGAACCAATTCCAACTGCGCCGGATCGCGCGGATCGAACATGATCAGAGGATGCAGATTCCCATCTCCTGCGTGAAAAATATTCCCAATGCGCAGCCCGTATTTCTTGCCCACACCTTCAATAAATCGCAACACCGCGGGAATCTTAGTGCGAGGCACCACGCCGTCCTGCGAATAATAGGCCGGAGCCAGCCGTCCTAGGGCGGCAAACGCATTCTTGCGCCCCTTCCAAAGCAGCGCGCGCTCGGCCTCGTCTTTGGCGCGCCGAACCTCGCGCGCCCGTTGCGCGAAGCATACCGCGCGCACCGCTTCCGCTTGTTCCTCGACCTGCTCCGTCAGGCCTTCCAGTTCGATCAGTAGCACTGCACCCGCGTCCAGCGGATAGCCGGCGTGGCATGCTTCTTCGACTGCTCGCAGCGTCCAGCCATCGAGCATCTCCAGTGCTGCCGGAGTGATTCCCGCTGCTGTAATTGCCGACACCGTCTTGGCGCCGTCGTCGATGGTTTCGAAAATTCCCAGCAATGTCGCTATGCGCTCTGGCCGCCTTAACAACCTCACGGTGATCTCAGTAACGACTCCAACCGTCCCCTCAGAGCCAACAAAGAAACCTGTCAGGTCGTAGCCGCTACTTTCGCTACCTTTGCCGCCGAGGTGCACAACATTACCGCTCGGGAGCACCACCGTCATACCAGTCACGTGGTTGACCGTAACGCCGTACATCAGCGTGTGTGGCCCGCCTGAATTTTCGGCGACGTTGCCGCCGATTGTGCAAGCTTTTTGGCTGGAGGGATCCGGCGCAAAATACAGACCCAGATGTGCCACATCGTCAGACAATTGCTGGTTGACGACTCCTGGCTGCACCATCGCTCGCATGTTTTCGGCGTCCACCTTGAGGACGCGGTGCATCCTTGCGAATGCCAACACCACTCCACCCTCGGGCGCGATGGCTCCGCCGCTCAGTCCGGTACCTGCGCCCCGTGGAACCACGGGGAAACCGGCGGAACTCGCCAGCCGCATGATCTGGGAAACGTGTTCTGTACATTGGGGGAATACGACAGCGGAAGGTGTGCATTTTCGCACCCCAGCGTCGTACTCATAGAGCATGAGGTCCTCAGGACCATCCAGAACCGCGTCGTGCCCTGCGATCTTCCGGAGCTGCTCAATCACCGCTGCAAAGTGCATAGGACGCCACTGAGTTTAGCACCCGGAACACGGCGCGCGCGGTGAGAGGGCCCGTCTACACCGAGGTCTGGATGTAGGCGCGCATCATATCGGCCTCGCCCGACTTCTCTTCCAGCGTATGCCGCAGAAGGTCGCGGAGCGAGAGAAAGCCCACCAGCGTGCTTCGCTCGCAAACAGCCAGATGCCGAATGCCATGCTCTTGCATCATCACCATCGCTTCTGCGCAGCTCGATTCGGGCGCCAGCGTGCGCAGTGTGGTGCTCATCACGTCGGCTATGTGCGTATTCCGTGGATCGAGCCCCTGGGTCACCACTTTGCTCATGATGTCGCGTTCGGAGAAGATTCCGACTAGCGTGGTCCCGTCCAGAACCGGTGCAGCACCGATGTGGCAGTCCACCATGTATCTGGCGGCCTCCATCACCGTCTGCCCGGGTTGGATGTAGTGAATGGTGCGGTTGACTAGCAAGTCTCGGATAGTCGCCATAGTACCTCCCCCGAAGTGGAGCCCCGGTGGTGTCGGGGAGTATAGTCCCCACGCCACGGCCTTGAAAAGAGAATAAAGAGAGAGTATCGCGGCGCTCCCGATGCCCTTTGTCTTGGAGCCCCATTTCGGCGGCGGAATCGAGACTCCCCAAGACATCTCAACCGCCATCCTGATATCCTCAAAAATTGACCTTAGCGGCACCGGGGGAGGACATCACACGCATGGCAGGTAGTATGGACGGACGCACAGTTGTGGTATTTGGAGTGGCCAACAAACGCAGCATAGCATGGGCCATCGCCCAGCAGATGCAGCAGGCGGGTGCCCGCCTCGCCATCACTTACCAGAACGAGCGTCTCAAGCAGGAAGCCGACGATCTCATCGCTGCCCTTCCCGGTGCCGAAGGCTTTCAGTGCGACGTCTCCAGCGACGACGAGATCGCCCGCCTCTTCGACCAGCTCAAAACGAAGTACGGCAAGATCGACGCGCTCGTGCACTCCATTGCTTACGCGCCCGCCGAGGCGCTGAAGAATGAGTTCGTGCAGACCCAGCGTGAGGCCTTCCGCCTGGCGCTCGATACCAGCGCCTACTCGCTCGTCGCCCTCGCCCGCGCCGCCGCACCGCTTATGACTGATGGCGGTAGCATCGTCACGCTAACCTATTACGGAGCCATGCGCGTCGTCCCGAACTACAACGTCATGGGCGTTGCCAAAGCGGCTCTCGAGTGCAGCGTCCGCTACCTGGCGTTCGATCTTGGCAAGCTCAACATTCGCGTTAACGCCGTCTCTGCCGGCCCCATCAAGACTCTGGCCGCACGCGGCATTGGCAACCTCAGCGACATGCTGAAAGCACAGGCCGATCGCTCGCCCATTCCTCGCAATGTGGATGTAAACGAAGTGGCGGCGACGGCGGTATTTCTGGCTAGTGGTGGAGGCACTGGTATCACCGGCGAGACGATCTACGTGGATTGCGGCTACAACATTATGGGATTCTGAGACGGCGGCTATTTCGAGCGCAAGGTCAGCTTTCGCTCAAACTCTTGCAATCGATGAATCGTTATCTCGGCATCGCACTCCGCCACAAGCCGCGCAAATTTCTCGCCCCACTCCAGCAGCACCAGATTGCCTTCTTCGGCGAAGAGTTCGTCAAGGCCAAGAGTCGCGAGCTCTCGCTCGGTGTCGATGCGGTAGAGGTCCACGTGGTACAGCGTTACCTCCGGACCACGGTATTCTTGCATTAGCGTAAACGTGGGACTGGTGACATCATCCTGCGACGCGGCGTTCAATCCCTCGGCGATGCCTTTGACCAGAGTGGTTTTCCCCGCTCCAAGATCGCCATGCAGGATGACCATGCGCAACCCGCGCAACGTCGCCGCCAGCTCGCGCCCTAACCCAATGGTCTCGTCCGCCGAGTGGGTCATGTATTCGGTGGTATTCATCCTCCGATGCGCACCACGCCCTCAGATGCCCACCGCGTTGCCCGCCGAAACGCCCCCGGTAGTCCGGCGAGCAAGTCGGTCGCAACAAGTGAGTGCTCTCCCATAGTCTCGGCGGCCATATCGCCAGCGAGTCCGTGCAGATACGCTGCCGCGACGGCTGCGTGCCCAGCGTCGTTCGGCATTTGCGCCAAAATCCCTGCAGTCATGCCCGTCAGGATGTCGCCCGTCCCTCCGGTTGCCATTCCCGGGTTGCCCGTCGGATTCACCCACGCCGTCCCGTCCGGAAGCGCGATGATCGTTAGGCTGCCCTTCAGCACCAGCACCAGTTTGTGTTCGCGCGCAAACGCGCGCGCCACGTTGAGCCGGTCAGCTTGGACTGCCTTCGTCGAAATCCCCGCCAGCCGAGACATCTCGCCGGGATGCGGCGTCAGTACCAGCGCTCGCTTGCTACCTTCAAGCAACTCGGTCTTTCCGTCGAACGCGTTCAGCCCGTCGGCATCGATCACCAGCGGACACTTCAGCGTTCGCACCGCTTCGCGGACAAACTCGATCGTTTCCGGATGCCGGCCGATTCCCGGCCCAATCGCCGCAACCGTCATGGTCGACGCCAGTTGCTGCAACCTGCCGTTCTTTACCGAAGCCAGGCCGATTCCGCCGGTGTCGGTTTCAGGCAGCGGCTCCGTCATCAACTCTGCAGCGAATCCCGCGACGTTAGGAAGCGCGCTCTTTGCCGTCGCAACCGTCACTAGTCCCGCACCCGCGCGCAATGCAGCCATTCCAGCCATTGCCGCCGCACCCGACTTGCCGAGAGACCCACCTACGATCAGCACATGGCCGTACATGCCCTTGTTGCTGTCCAAGGGCCTGGCCGCCAGAAGTGTCGCCAGATCGCGTGCCACGGTCACTTCGAGTTTCAGGTTCGACTGAATTGCGGCGTCCGGAGATCCAATCGGAACGACCACAACTTGTCCGCGCGTCAGTCGTCCAAAGACATGCGCTGGCCGCGGAGCCGTAAACGTCACGATGGCGCCCGCCCGGGCAATTCCTGCACCCACCTGCGCTGTCATCGCATCCGAGTCAGCGCCCGACGGAATGTCCACCGCTACCACCTGCTTGCCACTGGCGTTGACCGCTGCAATTGCCTCGGCGTACAGACCGGTTACCGGAGGCTTGAATCCCGTGCCCAACAGCGCGTCCACAATCAGTCCGCAATTTCCCAAGCCCCGCGATGTCTCCGCCCGCAGCTCAGCTACCGTCTGCACCACGACCGGCCGCACCGGAAGCCGCTCAAACATCGCCGCGGCATCGCCCTTCAACTCCGTCGGAGACGCCAGCAGAAATACCTCGACTACCCGGCCTGCGTGATGCAGATGACGCGCGACAACGAAGCCATCGCCGCCGTTGTTGCCCTTGCCGCACATCACGGCGATGCGTTCCGCGTGTCGGTAGTTTTCCAGGATGAACTGCGCTACGGCAATGCCGGCGTTTTCCATCAGCGTCAGCGATGGCACGCGGAATTTCTCGGTGCTGGCGCGATCAACCTCGCGCATCTCCGCTGCGGTAGTGATCTTCATGCGCGCCCCGCAGACGATTCTTCCAGTCGCCGCAGTCCGTCGGACTCGCCCATGACGATCAAGTGGTCGCCCGGATGAATTACCTCGTCTGGCGGAGGGTTGAAGCGCATTTCGCGCTTCTCGCTCTTGATCGCGAGCACGATCACGCCCATCTCCTGCCGGATGCGCGACCCTTCCAGCGTCTGTCCCGCGACGCGGGCCCCGTCACCCACACTAATCTCTTCGATTTCCAAATGTTGTTGCCTGTTCATGGCCGTATCGAAAAAATCGACCACGTTCGGGCGCATGAATGTCTGCGCAATGCGATAACCCGCGAAGTTGTAAGGCGAGACAACAGAATCGGCGCCCGCAGTCAGCAAATGCTTTTCAGCGTCCTCTTCCGAGGCGCGCGCGATGATCTTGAGCGTGGGATTCAGGCTGCGGGCCGTGAGGATGATGTAGATGTTGATGGCATCCGTGGTCGTGGCCGCAACCAAGCCTCGCGCCTTTTCGATGTTCGCTTCCTGCAGAACTTTCGCCAGCGTCGCATCGCCCACCAGCGTCAGCCAGCCCTCGGAGGAATACTTCCGCAGTTTCTCTTCGCTGGTGTCGACCACCACAAACGGCAACGGCTTACGCGCCAGTTCACGCGCCGCGCTGCGACCTACGCGACCGGCCCCACAGATGATGTAGTGTCCCGTCAGCCGGCTGATTTCGCGATCCATGCGTCTCCTACCAAATACCGATTGCAGCTCGAATTCTAACAAGGTACGTGAGGCACCTCCCACCATCAGCAACACCAGCCCCACGCCTGTGATGATGATGAAGCTATTGAACAATCTGCCCGTATGCGATAGCGGATGAATCTCGCCATAGCCGATGCTGGTGATGGTGGTCAGCACCATGTAGAAGCCGTCAAACCAGCTCCAGCCTTCAATGAAATGGAAGCCGGCGGCACCACCGACCACCAACACTAAGATCGCTACGGCAAGGAGTCTGAGGTTGTAGGGAACCTTCACGCCAGCCATTCTGCGGGATGCACGCGCCCGAGCGCAATGACGCCGCTCACAGCCGTACCGTTAAACGAAACGCCCTCCCGCGAGGAAGGGCGTTTATCGAAGCAAAAGAGTCACTCTACCGATTACTTTTTCACCTCGCTGCCGAGACGCTGCACATGGCTATGGTGGCGCCCGTAGCCAAAATAGATGGCCATACCGAGAGCCAGCCAGACGAACAATCGCACCCACGTAGCTAGGGGAAGGGCCGCCATCAAGGCGAACGATATGACGATGCCGAGGATCGGCACCAGTGGCACCAGTGGAGTACGGAAGGGTCGATGCAAGTCCGGACGCCGCCTGCGCAGAATCCAGACCCCCGCACACACGATGACGAATGCCAGCAACGTACCAATACTCACCAGTTCACCGAGAATTCCGATCGGCACCACTGACGCGAAGACGGCTACAAACAGTCCGACGGTAATCGATGAGATATACGGTGTACGGAATTTGGGATGCACCTTACCCGCCCATTCCGGCAGAAGGCCGTCCCGCGACATAGAGTAAAACACCCGCGACTGTCCCAGCAACATCACCAGCATAACGCTGCCCAATCCGGCGATGGCGCCCAGTTTCACCAAAATCGATCCCCAGCGGACGCCCGTCGCATCAATACCAACCGCCACAGGGTCGGCCACGTTCAGTGCCGAGTAGGGCACGATGCCCGTCAACAGCCCCGACACCAGAATGTACAGAATGGTGCAGATCACCAGCGACCCCAAAATGCCGATTGGCATGTCACGCTGCGGGTTCTTGGCTTCCTGCGCGGCAGTTGAGACTGCGTCAAATCCGATATAGGCAAAGAAGATTACGCCCGCGGCTCGCGCGATGCCCGACCAGCCGTACTCTCCAAAGGTCCCCGTGTTTGGCGGAATAAACGGGTGCCAGTTTGCCGTCGCCACTGTCGGATGCTTGAGCACGAATGCGCCTGCAATCGCGATAAAGACCAGCACGATTGTGACTTTCACGATCACGATTGCGGAATTGAAATTCGCCGATTCCTGAATACCGATGACCAGTATCATAGTAATGACGCAGATGATCAGGAAAGCCACGATATTGAAGACGCCCTGCACCTGTGGCAGTGTCGAGACATCCACCCCGTTCTGCTTGAGCAACGGGCCCATCGTGGTCAGCAGTTCCCAACGTCCCTGATACTGCACCAGTATGTTTGGTATCCAGTGGTTACCCACGTGAGTGAACGGAGTGGCCGTGTACTGCGGCGGAATCGATATACCAAAGTCCTGCAGGAAGCTTACGAAATATCCGCTCCATCCGGAAGCCACCGTCGCAGCGCCGAAGGCGTACTCCAGCACCAGGTCCCATCCGATGATCCAGGCAAAAATTTCGCCCAGAGTGGCGTACCCGTAGGTGTAAGCCGAACCGGCGATAGGGATCAGTGACGCAAACTCCGAGTAGCACAATCCCGCGAACACGCAGCCCAATCCGGCAAGGATGAACGACAGCACGATGGCCGGCCCCGCATATTGTGCCGCAGCCGAGCCTGTGAGGACGAAGATGCCGGCGCCGATGATCGCGCCGATGCCCAGCGTAATAAGATTGAGCGGCCCCAGAGCACGCTTCAGACTGTGTTCGTCCTCGTGGGATGCCTCTTTCATAAGTAGGTCGAGAGGCTTGCACTTCAGAAGATTAGCCATTCAGTTTTCGTCTCTCCTTGGAGATCAGGCTTGCTCACGTTCGCTACGGCTGTGGCGCGACCACAGGAAGTACACGGGAATGCCCAGCAGCACGATAAACAACCCCGGCCACGTGTATTGCGGCTTATAGCGTAACAACACTATATCAATGAAGACTGCCATCAGAATGTAGATGGCCGGCAGCACCGGATATCCAATCGCGCGATAGGGACGCGGCACGTCCGGCCGCTTCACCCGCAATACAAATAGCCCGACAATCGTGAGGATGTAGAACAGCAGCACAGCAAAGATGATGTAGTCCAGAAGTTGCCCGTAACTACCCGATATGCACAACACACAAGTCCACAGGCACTGCATCATCAGCGAGTGAGCCGGTGTGTGGTATTTCGGATGCAATTTTGCGGCATTCTTGAAGAACAGTCCGTCCTTCGCCATCGCGTAGTACACGCGCGCTCCGGCGAGAATCAGCCCGTTGTTGCACCCAAAGCCTGAAATCAGGATCAGCACCGCCATGATCTTCGCGCCACTTGAGCTGAAGATCTGCTCCATCACCGCGGTCGCAACCCGATCTTCCGAAGCATACTGAATGCCGCGTGCCACCAGCGTGGTTCCGTTCGCATCGCCGATCAGAGGCAACGCCGCCAAGTACACTAGATTGGCCATCACATACAAGAAGATGACGACGCCCGTTCCAATCGCCAAAGACAACGGCAAGTTTCGCTGCGGATTCTTGACCTCGCCCGCCGTAAAGGTAACGTTGTTCCACGCGTCTGCAGAAAACAGCGACCCCACCTGAGCCACGGCTAGGATGGTGATTGTCCCTACGAGCGCGATGGGTCCTCCCGCGCCCACCTGCACCGGATGCAGTGCCCCAAACCCCGCGTTGTGCCAGAAATTCGATCCGAAGTTCGCTGCGATCGCCTGTGCGTTGCGGCCGAGAAACAATCCCAGCCCGACCAGTCCAAGCAGTGCGGCGGTCTTCGCAAAGGTGAAGATGTTCTGCACCGCCGCACCTAGCCGCACGCCGAAGACATTCAGCACCGACAGGAAGATCACCACCAGCACCGCGACCAGGTTCTGCGTGTTCAGGCCGACGTCCATGTTGCCGAGGACCATCGGCCCGATCGGAATCGGTGGCACCTTCCACAAGTGCAGGATCCAGTTACTCGAGGAGATGGAAGGATAGAACACGCCGAGGAATTTGCCGCATGCCACACCGACAGCGGCAATCGTTCCAGTCTGAATCACCAAGTACAGGGTCCAGCCATAGAGAAATCCCCACAGCGGACCCAGCGATTCTCGCAGGTAGACGTACTGCCCACCCGCCTCAGGCATCATCGCTGCCAGTTCGCCGTAGGCGAGCGCGCCGGTGATGGTCATGAAACCCGTTATCAGCCACGCGCCAATCAGCAGGGCGGGCGAACTCGTCTGGCGAGCGATCTCTGCCGAGACAATGAAGATGCCCGAGCCGATCATGGAGCCCATCACCAGCGTAGTTGCGCTGGTCAGGCCCAGTCCTTTTACAAACTCGTTGTCGCCGCTTGCGAGGGAAACTGTCTTCGTTTCGGTGCTCAATCGGCCTCTTGGGAATGGAAGGTGTCTTCGGAAGAATCTACACCAAAAGTCTTAGGAATTCCTCTGCCGCTCGTCGCGGCGAACTCAGCAGGTCCGAGATGACCGCCACCGAATCTACACCCGCCTCGATCACTTGTTTGGCATTGTGGCGGGTAATCCCCCCGATAGCCACCAGCGGCTTGTTGGTCGCCGCTCGTGCCTTGCGTACTCCCTCGAGACCTACCAGAGCATCTGGATTCTTCTTGCCGGTCGTCGGAAACACCGGCCCAATCGCTATGTAGTCCGCCGGGCTCGCATCCGCTTCTCTCACTTGGGCGGTGTTATGTGTGGAAACACCCACAATGCGTTCGCCCACAACCAGCCTCGCGCCCTCGGCCGGCAGATCCTCCTGCCCAAGGTGCACTCCGTCGAGCCCCATGGCGACGCAGAGGTCGGCGCGGTCATTCATAATGAGCGTGACTTTGCCCCGCAGCACACGCTTGATCTCGCGAACATGCGCCATCATCTGCCGCGTGTCACCTTCCTTATTGCGATACTGCAACAGAGTGACGCCGCCCTCGGCCAGGTCGCGCGCGAATTCCACAATCGAGTTCACAGTCCGCAACTGCGGGGCGAAGCAGTTTACATCCACAATCGCGTAAAGTCGGGGCAAGTGCAGCGTCATCGACATATCCGCCTAGTGCTTGGAGGCACCCTTATTATTGCTCTGCGCCAGGAACCGTTCCATGAACTTCGTATCGAAGTTGCCGGCGCGGAAGTCTTCATCCGCCATGATCCGCTTGTGCAGCGGAATACTGGTGTGAATTCCCTCCACCACGAACATGTCCAGCGCACGCTGCATCCGCGAAATGGCTTCCTCGCGGTCGCGTCCACGCGCACATAACTTGGCAATAAGCGAGTCATAGTACGGAGGAATCACGCCCTCAGCATACGCCGCAGTATCGACGCGAATACCCGTGCCGCCCGGCAGGTTCAGCGCCGTAATCTTCCCCGCCGACGGCGTGAATCGCTCAGGATGCTCGGCATTGATGCGACACTCGATGGCGTGTCCCCGGAAGTACACCGGGTGGTCCAAAATCACTTCGTTTAGCTTTTGACCCGCCGCAATCAGAATCTGCGATTTCACCAGGTCCACATCCGTGGTCATCTCCGTCACCGGATGCTCCACCTGGATGCGCGTATTCATCTCGATGAAGTGCAAACTACGATCTTCGTCCATCAGGAACTCAATAGTACCCGCGTTCATATAGCCGATTTCTGCCAGCGACTTCACCAGGATGCCCCCAATCTTGTCGCGCAACTCCTGGTTCACCATTACCGACGGTGCCTCTTCTACCAGCTTTTGATGCCGCCTCTGGATGCTGCACTCGCGCTCGCCCAGGCTGATGACGTTGCCATGCTCATCAGCCAGTATCTGGAATTCGATGTGCCGCGGCCGCTCAATGAATTTCTCCATGTAGAGGTCGCCATTCCCGAATGCTCCGGCCGCCTCCGATTGCGCCGCATGGAACTGGTTCGGCAACTCGTCGGCGCTGCGAATAATGCGCATTCCGCGACCGCCACCGCCTGCCGACGCCTTCACGATCACTGGGAACCCGATGCTCTTGGCCCACTCCAGCGCTTCGCCTGCCGACTGCACAATGCCGTCTGACCCGGGCAGAATCGGCACGCCTACGCGCTTCATGGCAGCCCGCGCCTTTTCCTTCTCGCCCATCATGCGCGTCACTTCCGGCGGAGGGCCAATGAACTTGATGCCGCACGCCCCGCACACTTCGGCGAAGTTGGCGTTCTCGCTCAACAGTCCGTAGCCGGGATGGATGGCGTCAACATTCGCGATTTCAGCCGCGCTGATCACTGCCGGAATGTTCAGGTAGCTGTCAGCCAGCCGCGGCGGCCCAATGCAAATGGCCTCGTCGGCGAAGCGCACGTGTAGAGAGTTGCGGTCAGCCTCGCTATAGATTGCGACAGCCTTTATGCCCAATTCCTTACACGCGCAGATCACGCGCAGGGCAATCTCACCGCGGTTCGCTATCAGGATCTTCTTAAACATGAATTAGTCGGTATTTCCGAAACTCGATTGGACTGTTACCAGCGGAAGCGGCCTTTTATTCGACGCCAGAGTCGAAGTACCTGCACTCCGTCCTTGAGAAAACGAACGGTCGTCCCTACTTCTTTCTTATCCCGAACAATGGCATGCCGTATTCCACAGGACTACCGTTATTCACGAATCGTTTCACAATCTCCCCCGTGGCGTCGGCCTCTATCTCGTTCATTAATTTCATTGCTTCGATGATGCACAAAACCTGCCCCTCGTTTACTGCGTCGCCTATCCCCACAAACGGCGGAGACCCTGGCGAGGCCGATTCGTAGAACGTTCCTACGATGGGCGACTTCACGATGTGCAGGTTGGCATCCTCATCGACCGCGGACACAGCTGTAACTGGGGCCGGCGGCTTAGCAGTCTCCCCCGTGACGGTAGGGCTTGCAGGCGACGCCACAGGAAGCGAAACCACCGGCGCAGCCGCTTGCAGCACAACCGGTGCATGGTCTCCGCGCTTAATGTGCAACTTCACGTCGCCGCGTTCCATCTGGAACTCGGAAATGTCTTTCTCCACCAGCAGTTCAATGAGTTCTTTGATTTCTTTTTGATTCATTGCCGTCCGTTCGGCAGGATGACACCGCCCCGCCCGCTTACTGTTCACTATCGTCTTAGGAAGCTTCTATTTCGATCAATTCCTTAGTCACTGGAGTCAGCACCTCGCAACCGTTCTCGGTGACTACGACCATGTCCTCGATCCGGATGCCCCCGCGACCGGGAACGTAGATACCCGGCTCAATCGTGATCACCATACCCGGAACCAGCCGCTCTTCCTGCTTGGCCCCTAGCCTCGGCGGCTCGTGTATCTCCAGTCCCACTCCGTGTCCCGTTGAGTGCGTGAAGTACTTACCTAGTTTAGCTTGCCGCAGGATTCTTCGGGCGGCTTCGTCCACTTCTCCTGCGGTAATTCCCGCCCGAACGGCCGCGATTCCCACCAACTGCGCTTCCAGCACTGCTTCGTACCACTCGCGTTCCACTCGGCTAATCCGACCCACGTGGACAGTCCGCGTCATGTCCGAACAATAGCCTCGCAGTATAACACCCGAATCTACCACCACAAATCCGCGTTTCGGAATCGCTTGTCGCGATGCTTTACCGTGCGGCAAGGCCCCCCGTTTTCCTGCCGCCACGATGGTATCGAACGACATCCCGTCAGCTCCAGCCTGTCGCGCCGCGAACTCTAACCGGCCCGCGACTTCCACCTCGGTTACGCCGGGACGAATCGATTTAGCCGCATCGTCATATACCTTCGCGCCGAGGTTTACTGCCCGGCGGATCAACTTTAATTCGTCGGCGTCTTTGATCATCCGGTGCCGCATCACCAAGCCAGACGTAGCCTCCCATCGGATGCCCTTGGGAACGGTTCTCTTCATCTGCTGCGCCGTCGTCACGGTCGTCAGGTCCGCCTCAAACCCGATCTTCGCGGAGACTTCCTTCAGGAGGAGTTTTGCCATCTCCGGCATCAGCCCTCCACCCGGAATTACGACTCGCGCGCCTTTGACCTCTTCATGCGCCTGCTCCGTGTAGCGCCCATCGGTAAAGAACACCCGCCGTCCATTCAGGAACAGCAAAAGCCCATTGCTGCCCGTGAAACCGCACAGATAGCGAACGTTCGCCGCATGAGTCACCACGATCCCATCCAACTTCTGGTCACTTAGTGTCTGTTGAAACGTCTTCTGCCGGCCGAGGTAGTCCATCTTCAACATTCTAATTGCCCAGCAAGTCGCAGATTCCTTCTTGAACCTTGCGATCGAAGACACCTCGATTTTCTTCCGAAAAGTTGTTTCGGCTGCAAAGTCCGATTTTGCTTGACAGACCAGAGCTAACTGTATACTGTATGCGTACAGTACACAGTGAGATTATCGTGAATCTGCGTATCG
>Ga0302321_100001057_pt1 | contig 23626 bp, 21 predicted proteins | sample Fen_T0_1_FD_202505 | JGI IMG/M metagenome (GOLD analysis project Ga0302321, IMG submission 202505) | Peat permafrost microbial communities from Stordalen Mire near Abisko, Sweden - Fen_T0_1 | ecosystem: Environmental > Terrestrial > Soil > Wetlands > Permafrost | place: Sweden: Abisko...
AGACCACGTCGCCGACCCTCGTGACGGGCGACGTCCCGGCGCACGTCGACCCCGGGACCTGGCGGTTCGTCTTCCGTCAGCAAAGGGTCTCGGACACCGGAAGTTTCGAACCGGTGCCGAGCGGCACGCCGAAGGCGGAATTCGGAACCGTCACGTTGTCCACCTGCGAGACCACGTTCATGGTCGGCTCGGATGTCCAGGTCACTGTCGCCGTCGACTTCGGCCCGTCGCCGTGTGCCGCCTCCTTCGCGCTGCGAGATACGTGACCGCCAGGCGGGCATCCGGCCTCAGCCCATCGCGTGGTTGAACTGGCCCCAGATCGCCGAAGGGTCCCAGTCGAGCGGGTCGCCTCGGAGCATCCGCGGCGCATGCCAGGCTTCGGTCCAGCCCTCGCGGGCCAGTCGCTCCAGCCCCGCCGCGTTTTCGGCCAACAGGCCCGCGCGGACGTGCTTGTCGGGTCCGGCGGCGAGTCGCCGCCACCGCAGGATGGCCGCCGCATCGTCGATGTCCGGCGCGATGGTCGCCCCACCGCCCCAGGGCGCACGGATCAGGAAGCCACCAAGCGTGCCGTCGGCGCGCTCCAGGCAGTGGGCCGTCTCGGGGGTCGCGAACGCCGCGATGATGCCGCGTCGATCCTCGCCGGTCGCCACCTGATCAAGGGCCGCCATCGCCTCGAGGTCGTCGGTCCGGAACGCGCGGATCCGTGGATCCGGCCCGACCGACGGCTCCGGCTGGCCCGCGAGCCCGGGCGCCTCCAGGATCCGATAGGTCGTCTGGACTTCGAAGCCGATCTTCTCGTACAGCCGCCGACCGGCGTCCGTCGCGACTAGCAGCAGGGTCCGACAGCCCTCGCCTTCAGCGGCATCGACCGTCGTTTGCGTCAGCGCCATCCCGAGCCCGGCACCGCGGTACCTCGGATCCACCCAGATCGTGCCGAGCCACGCGGCCGCTCCGCTGATCGTCGCGATGCCCGTCCCGACGATCTCGCCCTCGGCCGTCGCCACGAACGCCCGGCAACGCGGGTACGACGCGACGAAGGTGAAGTGGTCGCGCCGGTCGCCCCAGTCGTGCCGGAGCACGGTCTCGGCCGCGGCGTCGACATCGGCGGGGGTCATGGCCCGGATCACGGGGAGAGGCATGCGACCGATCGTACCGTCCTCGTCGGCTATCATCGAGCCATGGCCACCCTGTCACGCTCGGACGTCGAGCACGTCGCCCATCTCGCGCGCCTCGGGCTCACAGACGAGGAGCTGACCCTGCTCGAAGGGCAGCTGAACCACATCCTCGACCAGTACGCGATCCTCGCCGAGCTGCCGACCGACGACATCCCACCCACGGCGCAGACGATCGAGCTCGAGAACATCCTCCGCGACGATGTCGTGCGGCCGTCGCTCCCGTCCGAGGCCGTCCTGGCCAACGCCCCGGCCCGGCAGGGCGAGTTCATCGTCGTCCCCTCGATCCTCGACGAGCGCTAGCCGCCCGATGACCGACCTGACCCGTCTTCACGCCCACGAGATGGCCGCGCACCTGCGCTCGGGCGAGGTCTCCTCGCATGACCTGACCGTGGCGCACCTGGCGGCCGCCGAAGCCGGCAACCCGGCCCTGAACGCCTGGCTGTCCATCGACCACGACCGGGCGCTCGCGGAGGCCGACACCGCCGACGGCCGGATCGCCGCCGCCCGCGCCGATGGATCGGCGGCCACGACGGCCCTCCCACCCCTCGCCGGGATCCCGATCGCGCTCAAGGACCTCGTGTCCGTCAAGGGTGGCCAGTGCACCGCCGGTTCGAAGATCCTCGAGGGCTATCGCGCCCCGTACGACGCCCACATCACGGAACGGCTCCGCGACGCCGGGGCGGTCATCCTTGGCAAGACGAACATGGACGAGTTCGCGATGGGCTCGTCGACCGAACACTCGGCCTACGGGCCGACCGCCAACCCCTGGGATCTCGAGCGCGTCCCGGGCGGTAGCAGCGGCGGGTCCGCCGCCGCCGTCGCGGCCTACCACGCGCCCCTGTCGATCGGCACGGACACCGGGGGCTCCATCCGCCAGCCGGCCGCACTGTGCGGCATCGTCGGGATCAAGCCCACCTACGGCCGGGTCAGCCGGTACGGGATAGTCGCGTTCGCGTCGTCGCTCGACCAGATCGGACCGTTCGCCCGCGACGCCCGCGATGCCGCGGCGCTGCTGCACGCGGTCGCGGGCCGTGACGACCGCGACTCGACTTCGTCGCCGACGCCCGTCCCGGACGCCCTCTTGCGACTCGCGACGTCCGACGATGAAGCCGCCGCCTCCTTGAAGGGCAAGCGCCTCGGCCTGCCGAAGGAGTACTTCGTCGCGGGCATGGAGGAAGGTGTCGAAGCGCGCATCCGCGAAGCCGTGACGGCGCTCGAAGCCGCCGGCGCCATCGTCGAATCAGTCAGCCTGCCGCACACGGACTACGGGCTCGCGACCTATTACATCGTCGCGCCCGCCGAGGCCTCCGCCAATCTGGCCCGCTACGACGGGATCCGCTTCGGGCCGCGTCTCGGCGACGGGGACGTCCTTGCCAACTACCTCGCGACGCGCGGTCGCGGCTTCGGGCCCGAGGTGAAGCGCCGGATCATGCTCGGCACCTACGCTCTCTCGGCCGGCTACTACGACGCGTACTACCTGAAGGCCCAGAAGGTCCGGACGCTGATCAAGGCCGACTTCGATGCCCTGTGGGCGCAAGGCTTCGATGCCCTCGTCGCGCCGACGAGCCCGACGGTCGCCTTCCGGTTCGGTGCCCGCATGGCGGACCCGGTGTCGATGTACTTGTCCGATGCCTGCACGCTGCCGGTGAACATGGCCGGCCTGCCCGGCATCAGCATCCCGTGCGGCCTGTCCGAGGGACTGCCGGTCGGGCTCCAGTTCATCGGGGCGCCGTGGTCGGAGGCCGCGCTCTTCGAACTGTCTCGCGGTTACGAGGCGATCACCGCCGACGCCGACTGGCGATCGCTCGAACCGACCGGTCTGGCAGCTACGACCGCGTCCTGAGGCTCGTCTCGGCGAGTCGTGCGTCCGTCGCGCTGTCCGCGACGCCACCGAAGAACCGCACGAGGACCTCCGGAAACACCGGGTCGTCCGGCGCGGCCCGATGGAACAGGGTCATGCACGACCGGACCTTCTGGGCATCGAGCGGACCGAGGATCTCGGAGGCGGTCCGCCCGGTCGTCGCGAGGATGGCCGCGGCACACTCGTGCAGGCGCAGGCCGAGCACCGGATGCGCCAGATACCCCTGGGCCTCCTCGAGCGAGGCGATGGCGTAGTAGCGCGACAACTCGCTTTGGCCGAGTCCGGCGATCTGCGGGAAGACGAACCAGATCCAATGGCCCGTCTTGCGACCGGCCCGAAGTTCGACAAGCGCCGTGTCGTAGGCGGGCCGCTGGCCGTCCACGAATCGCCCGAGGTCGTATGTCATGGCCCCATCGTGGCACGCCGGGCGCAACGGCCCACGATTCGGGCCGGACGGCTCTGGCCACGTCGCGCCCACTGGCGCAGCATGACGTGAGGAAGAGGTGACGCATGCGTGTGCGCAGGATGATGGCTGGTGCGGCCATCGGCACGATGATCGGTGTCACCGTCTCGCGAACGCGACGATGGTGGCTGACCTGGGGGATCGAGTCGGACGAGAAGACGAAGGCGCTCGCCGGCGACGAGGTGGTCAGCGTCCCGGTCGCGAGCGAGACCCGCGGTATCACCATCGAGGCATCTCCCGAGCAGGTCTGGCCGTGGCTGGTCCAGATGGGCTACGGGCGTGCCGGCTGGTACAGCTACGACCGGCTCGATCAGCGAGGCAAGAGCGCCGACGGGCTCGACGAGGCCTGGCAGGACATCAAGGTCGGCGACATCATGCCGACCCACCCGGGCGGCGGCTTCGAGGTCGTCTCCGTGGAGCCCGGCCGCTCGCTCGTCCTTCGTTCCGACACGGCGCTCGTGATGGCCCAGGCGGCTGCCGCCGAGGCCGAGGCGAAGCGCAAGGCGACCGAGTCAGGCACCGAGACCCCGGCCGAGAAGCCGACCGCAGGTGTCCAGGCGTCCGGCGCGATCCTTGGGGCCACGCCGCAGCAGTTCTCCGCGAGCTGGGCGTTCGTCCTCGAGCCGATGGGCGGCGGACAGACGCGTCTGATCGAGCGGTTCCGCGTCTGGTACGGGGAGTCCGGTTTCGGGGCCCACGTCGTCATGCCGGTCGTCGGATTCGGCGTCTTCGTGATGCTCCAGAAGCAGATGGTCGGCATCAAGGCCCGCGCCGAGCGTTCCGCTCGGGAGCGGGCAGGGACCGTGGCGACGACCTTCCCCGTCGCCACGGCGACCAAGGGCGAGCCGATGGCGCCCGTGAAGAACGGACGTGACAAGCACGCCGAGGAGCCGGAACTGGTGGCGCCGACCGTCGGCTGACGGGAGCGCTGCGAGCGACAGGCTCGCTGGGCGGCGGCCGGATGCCGTAGGCTCTCAGGAGTCATGGTGACCGACCGCCGTCCCGCACGTCCGCCCCTCGCCGACCGCGTTCTCGCGGAGCGCGTGCTTGTCGTGCCGCCGTCCGGCATCCGGCGCTTCTTCGACATCCTCGCGATGATGGATGACGTCATCAGCCTCGGGGTGGGGGAGCCCGATTTCGACACCCCGCGGATGATCGTCGAGGCCGGTGTCGAGAGCCTGCGCGAGGGCCGGACGCACTACACGAGCAACTTCGGGACGCTCGAACTGCGCCGGGCGCTGTCGGCCCATCTGGAGCGCCGCTACGGCGTCCACTACGACCCGGCGACGGAGCTACTGATCACCGTCGGCGCGTCGGAGGCCGTCGACCTGGCCCTGCGCGCGACGTGCGATCCGGGCGACGAGGTCATCCTCCACGAGCCGTCATACGTCTCGTACATCCCGTCGATCGTGTTCGCCGGCGGCGTGCCGGTGATGGTCGCCACGCGATTCGAGGACGATTTCGCCCTGGATCCCGCCGCGGTCGAGGCGGCCATCACGCCGCGGACCAAGGCGCTCTTCCTGGGCTACCCGTGCAACCCGACGGGGGCCGTCCTGCCCGACGACGTGCAGGACGAGCTGGCCCGGATCGCCATCGAGCACGACCTGCTCGTCTACAGCGACGAGATCTACGATCGCCTGGCCTATGGCACGTATCGCCATCGGGCGATGAGCTCGCTGCCGGGCATGCGCGACCGGACGATCCTCATGGGCGGTTTCTCGAAGGCGTACGCCATGACCGGCTGGCGAGTGGGATATGTGGCGGCGCCGGCCGCGATCCTCGAAGGGATGGTCAAGGTCCACCAGTACGGGATCATGTCGGCCCCGACGACGGCGCAGGACGCCGCGCTCGTCGCCGTCATCGAAGGCGAGCCCGAGGTCGAGCGCATGCGTGCCGAGTACGACCGCCGCCGTCGCCTGATCGTGGATGGGCTCAACGCGCTGGGACTCGAGACCTTCGAGCCGCGCGGCGCCTTCTACGCGTTTCCCAAGATCACCTCGACCGGCCTCACCGCCGACGAGTTCACCGAGCGCCTCCTGATGGAGGAACGGGTCGCCGTCGTGCCGGGCGACGCGTTCGGGCCGTCGGGGGCTGGCCATGTGCGCATGTGCTACGCGACGTCCTACGAGCGGCTCGAGGAAGCCCTGGTCCGGATCGGCCGCTTCGTGGAACGCGTCAGTGCGGAGACGGCGACGGCGGCGGCGTCAGCAGCAGCGGCGGGCGATCGCTCCTCCGGATGATGCTTGTCTGCGGCATCAAGCGCGGAGCTTCGGCACCGCTCGCGTCCCGTCGGCGTCCCACGCCGTCCCGCGCCGTCCCCGCCGTCGACGTTATACCGCTGATAGTCATCAGCTCCAAGGACCGATCGCGCGACCGGGACCGATCAGGACTCGCGCCGGTCGGTCAGTCGATCATGTCGTCGTACTCGAGCGGGGCGCCGGCGACCACGTCGCGCAACCACGACCCGCTGTCCTTGACGATGCGGCGTCCGCCGTCGTCGAAGTCGACCCAGACGATCCCGAACCGCTGGCTGTAGCCTTCCGCCCACTCGAAGTTGTCGAGCAGCGACCAGGCAAAGTAGCCGCGCACGTCGCAACCCTCATCGATCGCCCGAGCGACCTGGCCGACGTGTCCGGCGAGGTAGTCCACGCGATCCACATCGTGGACGTGGCCGTCGGCGCCGGGGCCAGTGGACTCCGCGCAGCCGTTCTCGGTGATGTACAGGACCGGATGGCCGTAGTCGTGGTCCACGCGACGCAGGATGCGGTGCATGGAGGCCGGCCAGACCTCCCATCCGATCGCGGTCTTCCGGCCCGGGCCCGCCAGCCGTCGCATGCCGGAGACTGTGTCCGTGGCGTCGTGGGCGAGGATCGCCCGGGAGTACATGTTCAACGCGATGAAGTCCAACCGCGTCGTCATGGACTCCATGTCCCCAGGCCGGATGTCCATCCGGGCAAGGGCCGCCTCCTGGTCGAGGTACGCCTCCGGGTAGCGGCCGTGGACCAGCGGGTCCAGGTACCAAGCGTTGATCCGGGCGTGGTGGCGTTCCGCCGCTGCGACATCAGCGGGGTCGTCGGAGGCCGGGTAGGCCGACTCCACGTTGAAGGCCGAGCCGACCGCCGACTGTGGCGCTGCCGCCCGAACGGCCCGGATCGCCTCCGCGTGGGCGAGGTTGACGACGTGGCTGGCCCGCAGGGCGAGCGCTGGGTCGCGCAACCCCGGTGCGTGCTCCCCGGTGGCGTGGCCCATGGACACGAAGATCTGCGGCTCGTTGATCACGGTCCACGTCGCCACCCGGTCGCCGAGCGCACGGACCACCGCGTCCGCGTACTCCGCGAACGGTCCGATCACCGCGCGGTCGGCCCAGCCGCCCGCATCCTGCGCCCACTGCGGCAGGTCCCAATGGAAGAGGGTCGGGTACGGCGTGATGCCGTTCGCGAGCAGCTCGTCGACCAGACGGTCGTAGTAATCCAGCCCAGGCCGATGGATGGCCCCACCCGTGGCGGGCACCACACGCGGCCACGAGATGCTGAAGCGGTATGCCCCGAGCCCCAGCTCGCGCAGGATCGCCACGTCCTCCGGGTAGCGGTGGTATTGGTCGCAGGCGACATCGCCGTCGGTCCCATCCGCGATCGCACCCGGCATGTGGGCGAATCGGTCCCAGATCGACTCGCCCTTGCCGTCCTCGTGCCTCGCGCCCTCGACCTGGTAGGCGGACGTGGCCGCGCCCCAGATGAACCCAGCCGGGAACCGAGCTGGTTTCGCCACGGTCAGGCCACCTTCGATGCGGGATCGTCGATCGGCCGCGCGAGCGCATCGCGCAGCCCCATGGTGTCGCCGGGTGGGACGTCCCGCACCTCCCAGCGCTCGGATAGCGTCGTCGAGGCCCCGGGCGCGAGGACGCGCATCGGACCCAGGATCTCAAGCTCGATGAAGCGCGACCCGCAGAACGTCTCGACATTGCATCCCAGGTCCGGATGCGGCTCCCCGAGGGCCGGATCGAAGCGACGTACGAGGGCGCTGCCATCGCGGACGTACGCGACCCAGCCCGAGTCGTCGAAGGCGCCCACCTTGAGGTCGCTGCCGGCGCGGGCGTCCACCGTCACGAGGCCATCGCGGATGTCGAGGCGTGGGTCGTCCAGCGACGAGTACGGCCACAGGACGAGATTCCGGTTCGGCCTGGTCTGATGCTCGGCGATCGCCCGCCGCAGGGGGAGCAGGGCCGTCCCGCCCAGCGGCAGCTGGGTGATCGACCACGGCGCGAGCTCCACCGGCTGCTGGCCACGGTTGTCCACGCGATGCAGGACGGACATCGACGGCAGGACCGGATCCAGTCGGACCTCGATCGACCGGACGCAGCCGGTGCGCGCCTCGAGCGCGCCCGACAGCCGCAGGCCATCGGCAAGCGGCTCGACGACGAGCCCGTCCGAGTCGGGGATGGCCGACTGCTCGGCGATCTCGGGCGCCAGCCACAAGCGGTGGCCGCCGAGCAGCTCGTAGCGTCCCTGGGCCGTCTCCCAACCGAGGTCCGGTGTCTCGGCCAGGAAGTTGGCCGACGACCCGTCGCGGCGCAGACCGACGATCCGAGGTCCTGCGGTCGCCAGCACTTCGATCTCGATAGCCCCATTCGCGATGCGCAGCGATGGACGCCCGTGGAAGTCGCCCGAGATCGACTCGATGGCGGACTCCTGGCGTCGGAGCCTCACAGCCGGACCTCCACGGCCACGCGTTCCGTGCCCGGTTCCGGTAGCGGGATGCGGGTCCCGGCGATCGGTCGACCGTCGACCAGGAGTTCGGGGCCCGCATCCGGGTCGCCGTCGGTCCGACGGACCACCTCGATGTCGTAGATCGTGCCGCGGAACCGCCGGGTCGCCCGAAACCCCGCCCATGACCCGGGGACGACGGGCTCGACCCGCAGGCCGTCGTGCTCCGGGCGGATGCCCAGGATCCACTGGCTGATCGCGACCATGTTCCAAGCCGCGGTCCCCGTGAGCCACGAGTTCTTGGCCTCGCCGTGGGTCGGCGCGTCGCGCCCGGCGATCATCTGCGCGTAGACGTACGGCTCGCATCGGTGCACATCGGAGATGGCCTCGCGCGCGGACGGGTTGATGCGCAGGTAGTAGTCGAGCGCGCCGTCGCCGTCGCCGGTGATCGCTTCGGCGATCATCATCCATGGGTTCGTGTGGCAGAAGATGCCGGCGTTCTCCTTGTACCCGGGCGGGTAGGAGGAGATCTCACCGAGCTCCAGGTGATAGGTCGCAAAGGCAGGCTGCAGGAGCACGATCCCGTGGGGCGTCGCGAGACGCTCGCGGACCGACTCGACCGCCGTCCGGGTACGCCCATCCTCGAGGCCGACGCCCGCCATCGCCATCAGGCCCTGGGGCTCGATGAAGATCTGCCCCTCCTCGTTGGTGGCCGACCCGACGACGTTCCCCAAGTGGTCGTACGCCCGGCGGTACCAGGCGCCGTCCCAGGCGTGGGCCTCGATCGACGCGGTCATCGCCTCGGCGGCCGCGCGGCACCGGTCGGCTTCGGTCGCGTCGCCGGTCAGCCGGGCGAGCGCCTCGGCCTCCTTGGCCGCGAGCACGAAGAGCCCGGCGATGAAGACGGACTCGGCGACTCCTCCGGGACGGTTGGGGGCCGTCTGGAAGGAGTCGCCGGGCCGTTCGGAGAAGACATTGAGGTTGAGACAGTCGTTCCAGTCCGCGCGCCCGATCAATGGGAGCCCGTGTGGACCGAGCCGGTCCAGCGTGAACCCGATCGATCGCCGCAGGTGGTCGCTCAGCGGCGACTCCGAACCCTCGGCGTTGTCCCACGGCACGGGGACGTCGAGGATCGCGAGATCGCCGGTCTCCTTGACGTACGCGGCGACGGCGATGACCAGCCACGCCGGATCGTCATTGAAGCCGGACCCGATGTCGTGGTTGCCGCGCTTCGTGAGCGGCTGGTACTGGTGATACGCGCCGCCATCGGGCAGTTGCGTGGCGGCGATATCGAGGATCCGTCCCCGGGCACGCTCCGGGATGACGTGGACGAGCCCCAGCAGGTCCTGGTTCGAGTCCCGGAACCCCATCCCCCGGCCGATGCCCGACTCGAACATCGACGCCGAGCGGGACAGGTTGAAGGTCACCATGCACTGGTAGGGATTCCAGGTGTTGACCATGCGATCGACGTGCTCGTCGCCCGTCGCGACCTGGAACGTCCCGAGTCGCGTCTCCCACGACGCTCGCAAGGCGGCCAGGTCGTCGTCGACCTGGGTCGGCGTCCGGTAGAGCTCGATGACGGCCCGTGCGCGCGCCGTGTCCGGATGCCGCGAACCCGGCGGATCGAACTTGCGGTCTGGCGGGTTCTCCGTGTAGCCGAGCAGGAACGTCACGTCACGTGTCGCCCCCGGCGCCAGCTCGAGCGTGGCCTGGAGCGCACCGATCGGCTGCCAGCCGTGGGCGGTCGACCCGGCCGTGGCCCCGCGCTCGACCGCGAGCGGCCGATCCCAGCCTCGGTAAGGGCCGAGGAAGGCGTCGCGCGAGGTATCGAACCCCTGGAGGGGCGTCGGGCTGCCGAACCAGGCGAAGTGGTCGCGGCGCTCGCGGTACTCGGTGAGGTGGAACACGACGCCGTCCTCGACCAGGACCTCGCCCGTGGACAGGTTGCGCTGGAAGTTCGTCGCATCGTCCTGGGCGTCCCATAGGCAGAACTCCACCGCGCCGAAGAGCGACAGGCGGGCGGGTTCCGCCCGGAGGTTGGTCACCCGCGTCCGCCAGACCTCCATCGTCTCCCCGGGCGGGACCTCGTAGACGGTCTCGGTGCGGATGCCGCCGCGTTCCGCGGCGATGATCGTGTACCCCAGCCCATGCCGGCAGCTGTAGTCGTCGAGCGGGCGCTGGGTGGGCTGCCAGCCCGGGTTCCAGTAGTCGCCGGTGTCGTCGTCCCGCACGTACAGGAAGCGGCCACCGACATCGAGGGGGGCGCTGTTGTAGCGATAGCGGATCAGCCGGCGCAGGCGCGCATCGCGGTAGAACGAGTAGCCGCCGGCCGTGTTGGAGATGAGGGCGAAGTAGTCCTCGTCACCGAGGTAGTTGATCCACGGCAACGGCGTATCCGGGCGCGTGATGACGTATTCGCGTCGTTCGTCGTCGAAGCGGCCGTAGCGCACCCGATCTCCTCAGTCCGGGGCACGTGGGGCCCGGTCCATGACTACGATGGCCAACCGGCCGAGTCTACTTCTCGACCCCTGTCACGACGACGCCGCGCATGAAGGCTCGCTGGGCGATGAAGAAGATGAACACCGGGACCGCCATCGCGAGCACGGCCGAGGCCTGGATGAGTGTCGGCTGGCTCGCGTAGAGGGCGTTGTACTGCTGGATCCCGATCGAGAGTGGCTGCAGCTCGGGCTTGTTCGCGAGGTACAGCAAGGGCACGAAGAAGTCGTTCCAGGCGAAGAAGAAGTGGAACAGGGTCACCGCCGTGATGGCCGGGATCGACTGCGGGACGATGATCGTCCGCAGGATCCGGAAGGGCCCGGCGCCGTCGATCATCGCCGCCTCGTCGAGGTCGCGCGGGATCGTCATGAAGTACTGGCGCAGCAGGAACACGTTGAAGGCATTTGCGAAGAAGTGGGGCACGATCAATGGCAACCATGTCCCGTTCCAGCCGAGCCACGTGAAGATGACGTACTGGGGCAGGAGGGTGACCTGGTTCGGCAGGATGATGGTGCCGAGCAGGATGAAGAAGAAGATGTTCCGCCCGGGGAATCGGAACCGAGCGAAGCCGTACGCGACGAGGATCGAGGAGAACACCGCGCCGATCGTGCTCAGGAGCGCGATCCCGAACGTGTTCCCGAGTAGTCGCGGGAAGTTCAGCTGGTTCCAGACGGTCGTGTAGTTGTCGATGAGCGGCGAGAACTTCCACGACTGTTCGAGCGTGCGCCAGCGTCCCTGCCACTCGATCTTGGTGGCGGTCGGATCGGTCGGGTCCACGAACACGCTCGATTCGCGGCCCGGATCCACCAGCATCAGGTGGCGGGCGACCCCATCGATTGTGACCGTGTAGATCGGGTAGTCCTTGCCCTCGAACGTCCCGGTCTCCGGGGCGGCGGGGTAGGGCGGCGCGCCGGGGGTGGCGATCTGCGACGGCTGCATGAAGGACGTGCTGACCATATAGACCAGCGGCAGCAGGTAGGCGCTGATGATGATCACGGCGAACATCGTCAGCGACGCCTTGATGAGGAACCGGCGGTGGCTGCGCGCGATCGGGCTGCGGGCCGTGAATGCGTGTTCCCGCGTCTTCGCCACTTCGGTCATCGGTCGCCGCCGGCGTAGTAGACGCGCTTGCGGGCGAAGGAGAAGAGCCCCAGGGTCAGGATGAGCACGATGACGAACAGGAGCCAGGCGATCGCCGCGCCGTAACCCATCCGGCTGAACACGAATGCCTCGCGGAACAGCTCCAGGTTGATGAACAATGTCGCGTTGTTCGGGTCACCGTGGCCGTTGGTCAGCGTGTACGCCTGGGTGAAGTACTGGAACGTGGCGATGAGGGTGATGACGAGGTTGTAGAGGAGCACCGGGGACATCAGCGGGATCGTCACCTTGCGGAGCGACGTCCACCAGCCGGCGCCGTCCATGCGGGCCGCCTCGTACAACTCGGTCGGCACGGACTGCAGGCCGGCGATGTTGATGATCATGAAGTTGCCGATGGCCCACAGGCCCATCAGCGATAGCGCCGGGTAGATCCACGTCTCGCTGTTGATCCAGTCCGGTCCCGGCAGCCCGATCGCGCCCAGCATCTGGTTGAGCCAGCCCGTCTCGGTGTTGAGGAACCCGGTCCAGACGAGCGTGCTGGCGACCAGCGGGATCATGATCGGCATGTAGACGAGCGTTCGCAGCGGGCCCTTCGCCTGGAGGTGCGGATGGTTCAGCAGCAGCGCGAACGCCAGGCTCGCGAACATCGTGAGCGGGATGACGATGATCGCGAACTTGAACGTCGCGACGAGGGACTGGATCACGAGCGGATCCGAGGTCATCCGGATGTAGTTGTCGAGCCCGACGAACCTGGTCTCGCCCGCGTGCAGCAGGTCGAAGTTCGTGAGCGACATGACGAACGAGGCGACGATCGGACCGGCCGTGAAAAGGACGAGGCCGATCAGCCACGGGCCGATGAAGATGAACCCCCAGAGCGCTTCGCGGGTCGACGGACGCAGGGTCCAGCGAGAGCGGCGGGTCTGGGGCGTTGCCGGCAGCGCCTGAGGCGTTTCGGCCATGGTGGGGTCCGGCTCCAGTGTGGTCGGGGGTGACGACGACGGGGCGGCGGGGGATCGGCGTCCCGAGCGGGTGGGAGCTCCGCTCGGGACGCCGCTAGGCCTTAGGGGTGGGCCTTGTAGTAGTCGTCGAAGATCCCTTGGAGGGTGGTCTGCAACGTCGTGAGCTCGGCATCGATGTCGAGCCCTTCAGTGGTGCGGTACTTGTTGCCGAGGGCCTGGAGGGCTGCCTTGGACTTGGCGTAGTCGGGCATCCAGGCCTGGTGGTTCGGCTTGTCCACGTAGCCGAGCATCGCCTGCATGACGGACCAATCGATCTTGGAGTCCGGGTAGTTGGCCTGGACGCTGTCGAAGAAGGCCTGCTGCAGGGAGGGATCGGCCGGGAACGCGCCGTAGTTGGTGAGCAGCTCACCGGACTCGACCATCGCGGCGACAGCCTTGAAGGCGGCTTCCGGGTTCTTGGTGGTGTTCAGGATGCTGAACGTGTCGGCGTGGAGCTTGGCGGTCGTGACGCCCTTGTAGGCCGGAGCCACGGCGACGCCCCAGGTGAAGCTCGGCTTCGCGGGAGCGGCCGGGTTGATGCAGCACGTGTACCAGCTGTGGCTCTCGTCCATGGCGAGGTTGCCGGACTGGAACGGGTTGCCCTTGGCCAAGAGGTCGCTGTTGATCGCGGCGGCGGTCGGGATGAAGTGATCCTTCCAGACGCCGTCGTTGAACCAGTGGAGACCGGCCTTGAGCTGGTCGCTGATCTGGGCCGTCTTGCCGTCAGCGGCGACGACGGAGCTGGCGCCGAAGAGGGTCGACTCGGCATCGGGCCGGCTGTCGGCCCACTGCATGTCGAAGCCCCACTGGACGATGTTCTTGGCATCGAAGCTGGCGCTTGTGGCGTCGTTGCCGTTCTTGTCGACGGTGAGCTTCATGCCCAGGAGACGGACGGCGTCCATGTCCCACGGCTTGCCGTCGTAGAGCTCACCGACCTTGGTCGGCGGCAGCGGCAGCTTTGCCTCGTCGAACAGCTTCTTGTTGTAGTACATGAACGACGGGTAGGTCGCGAAGGGCAGACCGATGGTCGCCCCGTCCTTGCCCATCTTGAAGAAGTCGACCAGCGCCGGGTCGTACTTGGTCATGTCGAAGTTCTGCGACGCGATGAGCGGCGCGACGTCGAGCAGGTTGTCGCGGAAGATGTTCAGGCCTTCCACGCCGACCGGGCCGATGATGTCCGGCGGGTTCCCGGCGGCGATCTCCAGCTGGAGCTGGTTCGCGGCGACGTTGTTGTCGTAGATCTCCGGCGAGAGGTAGACGTCCTTCTGGCTCGCGTTGAAGTCCGCAGCGAACTTCTGCTCGGCGGCGATCTGTTCGGGCTTGCCGCCCGAGCCGAGTCCGATGAACCAGCGGACGACGACGCCGCCGTTGGGGCCGGGGCCCGCGGCGATCGGGGCCGGGGTGATGGCGACGGTGGACGGAGCGGCGCTGGCGACGGCGGCGGCCGACGCGCTGGCAGCGACGCTCGGGGCGGCAGATGAGCTTGAGCCGCCGCAGGCGGTCGCCAAGATGGCGACGACACCCGCCAGGACCACTAGGGCCCGCGGTCCGGATCGAGAACGGTTCATCCTGGATCTCCTCCTTGTTGTCACGATCGACTTCGAACTCCCCTGGATCGGGACTTGATTCGGGACTGGATGCCGAGCCTCCCAGCTGCAGCGTCCACCGGTCGCCGGCCGGCTCTCAGGGCGCATGCCTCCCGGCGCTCGACGCGCGCTGGACCAGCTCGGTGGCCAGGATCACGCGCCGGGGCACGGGATCCGATGCGTCGACGGCCTCGACGAGCAGGCGGGCCATCTCATGGCCCATCTCCTCGATGGGTTGGCGGACGCTGGTCAATTGGGGGGTCGTGGACGTCGCGACCGGCGAGTCGTCGAACCCGACGACGGCGACGTCGTCTGGGACCTGCCGGCCGGCCGCGGCAAGGACCGACAGCGCGCCGGCGGCCATCAGGTCCGAGGCCGCGAAGACGGCGTCGATGTCGGGGTGGATGGCGAGCAGCCGGCGCATCGCTTCGACGCTGCCTTCCTGGGTGAAGTCGCCGAGTGCCTCGAGCGTCGCATCCGGCCCGATGCCGCCCTCGGCGAGGGCGTCCCGATAGCCGCGCAGCCGGTCGACGCCGGAGGACATGTCCAGCGGTCCCGTGATGGTCGCCACGACCCGCCGGCCGTTGGCCACGAGGTGGGCGACGGCCGATTGCGCTCCCTGGCGGTTGTCGACGTCGACGAAGCTGGCCGTCGCGCCCTTCGGCGGCCGTCCGACCAGGACGATCGGCATGCCGGCGGCGGTCAGGCGAGTGGGGAGCGGATCGTCGCCGTGAAGGCTGACGAGCAAGGCGCCATCGACGTGGCCGGCGGTCAGGTAGTCGGCCACGCGACGCTCGTCCGCCTCGGACTCCGGCATGAGCAGGATCAACTGGCGGTCGCGGACGGTCAGCTCGGAGCTGATGCCGCGCAGGAGGCGCGGGAAGAACGGGTCGGAGAACAGTCGGACGGTCGGCTCCGTGATGACCACGGCGATCGAGTCGCTGCGGCGGGTGACCAGGCTGCGGGCCGCGCGGTTGGGGGTGTAGCCGAGCTGTTCGATGGCCGCCTGGACCTCGAGGCGGACCTCGGGGCTGACCTTCGGGGAGCCGTTCACGACCCGCGAGACCGTCGCGCGAGAGACGCCCGCGAGGATGGCGACCTCCTCCAGCGTGGCGTTGCTGCGTCGGTTGCGACTCGTGGTCTGAGGCACTGTCACTCCGTCAGCGATGAGAGCGCTCTCACGCTCGACTCGCACTCTATCAGGCCTTGTCAAGAGAGCGCTCTCACGCTCGAACGGATCATTTCGGTGTCGGATGCGGGGTCGGGACGGGGTCGCCGCCGCCGCGGACGGCGCCGTCGCCCGCGCCGCCGTCGCCGCGTGCCGCCGCCGTCGTGGCCTCGACCGCTCCGGCTCATGCGTATCAGCGGCATCAGAGCGATTGGGGGCAGGGGCAGCCGGTCGCCATTGATGCCGCTGGTGGTCATCACGAGCGAGGCGTCGCTTCCTGCCGGCCCTGTGCGAAACTGCGCCCATGACGACAGGAGCCCCCGCCGAGCGGTACGAGGCGGTCATCGGGATCGAGGTCCACTGCCAACTGCGCACCGAGTCGAAGATGTTCTGCAGTTGTGCGACGGCCTACGACGGTGCGTCGCCGAACACGCACGTGTGTCCGGTCTGCCTGGGCCTGCCTGGCGCCCTGCCCACGATCAACCGGCGCGCGGTCGAGCACGTCCTCACGGCCGGACTGGCCATCGAGGCGACGACACCGGCGGCGACGCGCTGGGACCGCAAGAACTACTTCTATCCGGACCTGCCGAAGGGCTACCAGATCAGCCAGTACGACCTGCCGCTCGCGGCGCTCGGGCGGCTGACCTTCGACACGTCCGATGGGCCGTTCACCGTCGCGATCACCCGGGCTCATCTCGAGGAGGACACGGCCAAGCTGGTCCATGGGACGGACGACGCGGGGGGCAAGGTCAGCCTGGTCGACTTCAACCGGTCCGGGGCGCCGCTCATGGAGATCGTCACCGAACCCGATATCCGGACCGCCGAACAGGCCCGCCGCTACGCTGAGGAACTCCAGCTCCTCATGCGCTCGATCGGCGCATCGGACGCGGACATGGAACGTGGCCAGATGCGGGTCGAGGCGAACATCTCGCTCCGGCCACGAGGCACGACGCCGTTCGGGACGCGGGTCGAGGTCAAGAACATGAACTCGTTCCGGGCGGTCGAGCGTGCCATCACCTACGAGATCGAACGGCAGGCCGCGATCCTCGATGCCGGCGGGACGCTCCTCATGGAGACGCGCGGCTGGTCGGACGACCGTGGCGAGACGTACCGGATGCGCGCCAAGGAGACCTCCGACGACTATCGCTACTTCCCCGAGCCCGACCTGCCGCCACTGCACATCGATCCGGCCTGGCTGACGGCCCTGGCGGCGGCCCTCCCCGAGTTGCCGGCGGCGCGTCGGACGCGCTACCGGGACGAGTTGGGTCTGAGCCCGTACGACGCGTCCGTCCTCGTCGCGGACCCCGATGCCGTGCGCCTGTTCGAGGCGACCCTGGCGGCCGATCCGGGCCTGACCCCGAAGGCCGTCGCGACGTGGGTCACCGGGGAGTACCTGGGCCTGCGCAATGCATCGAGCGACCCGGTCCATATCGACCCGGCGCAACTGGCCGCGATCGTGAGCGCGGTCGCCACGGGTTCCATCTCACGAGCGAACGGTCGCGAGGTCCTCGACGCACACGCCGCGACCGGGGGTGCGGCCGCCACGATCATCGCCGAGCGCGGGTTCAGCCAGGTGTCCGACGCCGGGACCCTCGACGCGTGGATCGACGCCGCCATCGCCGCCCATCCCGCGGCCGTGGCCGATTACCACGACGGCAAGCCGCAGGCTGTCGGGTTCCTCGTCGGCCAGGTCATGAAGGCGTCGCGCGGCCAGGCCAACGCCGCCCTCGTCCAGGCGGCCGTGCGTGCCCGCCTCGACGCATCGGCGCCGGACTGACGATGGGTGCCGTCAACCTCCTGCTGTGGGCCGGTGGGATCGTCCTGATCGTCATCGGCTACCGGCGGGCGCGCGGTCCGTGGTCGCGCTACCAGGCGCTCAAGGCGCAGGACGAGAACATCGCGCGCTACGAGTCGTGGCGCGGTGGCGTCCGCGACGATGGCAAGACCGGCGCGTCGGTCGCGATGGAGCTGCTACGCCGGCAGGCCCGCACCGGCGGGGCGATCGCCATCGGCGGGTTCGTCCTGGTCTTCCTCGGCTTCCTCATCCGCTAGCCGCAGGGCCTCGGCGGCGGCCGGCCCGTAGGCGGCGTCCGGCAATGGCCGGCGCCAGGCGGTCGCCGCGGCACCCGCGATCTTGCCCGCCTCGACCGCGGCGTCCACGTCGGCGTCGCGCCAGAACGACGCGAGGAACGCCGCGATGAACGCATCGCCGCAGCCGACGGTCGTACCCAAGACGGGGACGGCCGTGACCGGGATCCGGCGCTCGGTCGGTCCCGTCCCGGGCCGGCCATCGATGACGAGGACACCGCGCGACCCGAGCGTCACGACCACGAGCCTCCCGAGATGGAACGCCACCGCGCGGATCCCGGCGACGACCGGGTCGGCCGGATCGCCGGGCCACCCGACGAACCCGAGGTCGACGTGGGCCATCGTCCGGGCGAATCGTTCGACCGTGTAGTGGCGGAAGCCGAGGAAGTCGGCTGACACGACGAGATGCCGGAGCGCGCCGGCCTCGCCGAGCCGGTGGACCTCGGCGATGGCTCCTTCCACGAGGACGGCATGGAACCGGTCCGCCCCGGCCACGAGGGCCGTCTCCTCGTCGGTCAGGCGCAGGTTTGCCCACACGCCCTCGACGAAGTGGTCCATGTGCGGCTGGCGATCGACCTGGATGACGATGTCGATCGAGGCCGAGGGCCCGGCGCCGACGATCGACCCGGGCGAGTAGGGGATCCCGTGCCGGCCCAGGAACTCGAGGAAGACGTCCGGGCGGTCGTCGCCGATCCGCGTCAGCAGGTGCCCGTCGAAGCCGGCCCGCCGCCACGCCCAGGCCATGTTGAGCGCGCCGCCACCGGGCAGGATGAGGTCGCGGCCCAAGTAGATGTCGAGGCTCAGCGCCCCGAACAGCAGGCTTCGCGATGGCGCGTCGGTGGCCGCGACGTCCGCATCACCGTCCCCGTCCCCGTTGGCGCGCGGCGATCCGGTCACAGGCCGGCCAGCGGCTCCGCCCGACCCGGTCCGAGCGCGAGGAACCGGTCGTAGCGGACCTCGACGACCTTGCTCATCTGCCAGAACGCCTCGACGGAGAGGTGGGCGCAGCCCTCGGCGTGATACCAGTCGGTCCGGTTCGGCAGGCTCGTGATGAGGACCGGATCGTGGATCGGTACGACCGCCGGGTTGAGGCAGTAGCCGGGCGACAGGGGATCGCGGATCTGGAACAGGAAGCGGCCACGGAACCCGCGCGCCCGCGGCAGCCGATGCGTCTCGCCCGTCCCCAGGTCGAGCAGGTCGGTCTCGGCCGTGTCGGTATCGGTCACGTCGGGCCACTCGGGATCGCCGACGAGCTCGGCGATGACACGTCGCACGGAGATGTCCTGGTAGTGGTTCATCGCCGTGTGCGGCTGGTCGTACTCGGTGTCGTGGACGTTGGTGACGTTGTCGTCGTAGATGTTGCCGCAAACGGTCGTCAGGAACCGGACCAGGGCCGGCTGTCCGTGCAGGAAGTGGCGATAGGCAGCTTCGTATTCGACGATCGCCTCGGCTCGTGACACCACGGCGCCGCGCACGACGTGCGAGAGCCGCCAGCCGTCAGCCCCGAACCGCCCGTCCAGCAGCGCCTGCCAGCGCGCCTTCGCCTCGCCCGCATAGCCGGGCACCCCGACCGGGATCCAGACCTCGCCGAGCCACTCTCGCGCCGACGCGTCCACGTCCGGCCACGGCCACGTTCCCGTCATCCGCTGCACCTCCGAGGGCAAGGGTAGAAGGCCGGGCGCGTCCGCGCGGGGCTATCGCGGGGCCCTAGACTTGGCCCGATCGACAGGACCGGATGGAGGAGCACGGATGCGGCAACGGACGGACGGCCAGGGCTTCGCGACGCGCGCGATCCACGCGGGCGAGCGACCCGATCCGGTCACCCATGCCCACAAGCCGCCGATCTACGCGACCTCGACGTTCGCCTTCGATACCGCCGCCGAGAAGGAGGACGCCGTCGATCGCGCGCTGGCGTGGGAGCCCGGCGTCTACTTCTATTCCCGCACCAGCAACCCGACGAACAGGGCGCTCGAGGTAAAGATCGCGTCCCTGGAGGGCGCCGAGGACTGCGTCGTCTCGTCGTCGGGGATGGCGGCCGTGTCGGCGACCCTGTTCGCGCATCTGGGCGCCGGCGATCACCTCGTCGTCGGGGACGAACTGTTCGCCATCACCGGCGTCCTGCTCGAAGAGGACTTCCCACGTCGCGGCATCGAAGTGACCGCCGTCGACATGACCGACCTGGCCGCGGTCGAAGCCGCCATCACCCCGGCGACGAAGGCGCTGTTCCTCGAGACGTCGTCCAACCCGCGGCTGCGCATCGCAGACCTGGATGCGATCGCGGCTATCACGCGGCGCCACGGCATCGTCTTCATCGCCGACAACACGTTCCTCGGGCCGGCCATCCTGCGGCCGATCGAACACGGCGCGGACCTCGTCCTGAACGCGGCGACCAAGTACCTTTCGGGGCACGGTGACGCGGTCTCCGGCGTCGTGTCGGGTCGCAAGGACCTCATCGACCCGATCCGCAAGCAGACCGACACGCTGGGTCAGGCGGCCAGCCCGTTCGCGAGCTTCCTGGTCATGCGCGGGGTCCGGACCCTCCAGCTGCGGTCGCGCGCGGCGGCGGCGAACGCGGCCCGGATCGCGACCTTCCTCGAGGCGAGCGAAAAGGTCGAATGGGTCCGCTACCCGGGCCTGGCGTCGCATCCGGACCACGCGGTGGCGTCTCGTCTCCTCGGCGCCCACGCCGGCGCGATGCTGACCTTCCAGCCGCGCGGCGGCGTCGTCGGGATGGCGGCCTTCACCGACCACCTGGCCCTGTGCGACATCGGGGTCAGCCTCGGCGACATCCACACGCTCGTCTATCCGCAGCCGAAGCGCGGCGGACTCATCCGCCTGTCGGTCGGTTGCGAGGACGTCGAGGACCTGCTCGCGGACTTCGAGCTCGGGCTGTCGTTCGTCGCCTGAGCGCGGCGGCTGGCGGCGACCACGGGGCGCGCCGTCAGCCCCGGCCGAGCGCCTCGGCGGCGGTCAGTGCGGCCCCGATGGTCAGGTCGATCCGGGCGACGAGCTCGTCCTCGGGGAGCCGGTACCAGGCCTCGTCGCCGAGCATCCGGGTGTCCGGGGCGTCCGGATCGCGGATGACGTCCGACACGGTCAGGATCGTGCCGGCACGGACGTTGCGGCCTTTGCCCCGCTCGCGCATCGCCAGCAGGAACACGGCCGACGACTCCATCTCCGCCGCGAGGTAGCCGCGCCGGCCCCAGCGGATGACGCCGTCCGGATGCGGGTCGTAGAAGACGTCGGAGGTGACGATCGGCCCGACGTGCGTCGTCAACCCGGCGGCGCGACTCGCATCCGCCAGCGCCGTGACGACCTCGATGTGCGCGGTCGGGGCGGTCGGTTCGTCGCCTCCGAGGATCCGGCCGATGCCCGAGGCGGACGCGGCCGCCAGCGCCACGACGACATCGCCCGTGTCGAGTCCACCGAATCCGCCGCACGTGCCGACCCGGATGAACGTGGTCACGCCGAGGTTGATGAGCTCCTCCATGACGATCGACGTCGTCGGTGTCCCCATGGCGGTCGTCTGGACCGAGACCGGGACACCGCCGAGGGTCCCGGTATACCCGAGCAACCCGCGATTGGCGTTGACCTGACGCGTGGCCTCGAGGCCACCGTCGAACCGAGCGGCCATCCGCGTCGCGCGGTTCGGGTCGCCGGGCAGCAGGACGACCGGCGCGTAGTCGCCGGCCTCGGCATGGAGATGGATCTGGGTCATGGAGCCTCCGTGGGTCGGTGGTCGGATGGGACCGTCGTCACGACCAGGTGACGACGGTCAGTGTCGCGCTCGAGGTGATGGCGCCGAGCAGGGCTCGCGTGGCGGCCGTCGGGTCGACGTCCCCGCCACGCACGACGGCCAGGGTCGCGGAGGCGATATCGGCATAGCCGGCGCCATCCGCATGGAGCCCGATGAGCGCCGACTGGAGCGGCGAGATCGTCGGGTTGAACGACACGCTCTCGATGAGTGAGCCGACGATCAGCCGCCCGTCGTGGAGCCGAAGCGCGATGGCCGCCGGACAGCGTCCGTACGGGGCGTGCGCGCGCCGGCCGGCCCGGATCAGGGCGCCGGCCAGGTCCGGCTCGAGGCCGGCGGCGTCGAGCGCCAGGTCCGGCCATGGCACAGCGCCCGGGACGATGCCGGGCTCGCCCAGATCGCCCGGCACGAATGGCCACGGGTAGAGCTCCGCGAGCGACAGGGTGTGTCCGAGCGGATCGATGAGTTCGAGGTCGCGCGACCAGGCGTACTCGGACAGGCACTGCCGGCAATGGGCGCAGGGCCGGGCCTCGCCGGTGGCCAGCACGGCCAGGGCCGTGTCGCGCTGGAAGATGCGCGCCGCGACGAACCCTTCGCCATGGATCGTGGATCCGAGGTCCAGGCCGGGGAACTCCACGTTGCCACCGAGGACGAGATCGCCCGACGCCGCTTCGATGCCGACCGCCCCGACGAAGAAGCCCGAGATCGGCGGGCGGGCGAGGCGGGTCGCGGCCGGCAGCGCCAGCAGGGCGACATCGCGCGGGCCGGCCAGCCCGAAGTCCGTCATGAGGCCCTCGACCCCGGCGCCCGGCAGGACGTGCCCGGGTCCGAGTTCGGCGGTCAACCGCTCGGTGAAGGCGGGCCCGATCGCCTCGGTCGCGTGTGCGATGCGCCGGGCGATGGCCGGATCGGCGCGGAACGGGCGCTCGCTCATGCGCCGGGCGTCCGGCCGCGCGCCGGGAGCCGCCGGACCTCGATGCTCGTGCACCGGTCCATGACCACCTTCAGCCCGCCCTCGAGGGCGATCCGTCCGGCCTCACGGCTCGCGATCCCCAGCTGGAGCCAGAGGGTGCCCGCGCCGACCTCGACCGCCTCGCGCGCGTGCGCCGGACACAGGTCCGCGCGACGGAAGACATCGACGATATCGACCGGCCCCGTCGCGGCCACGGCGGAAGGCAGATCCGGGTAGCAGGGGAGCCCGTCGACGACCGTCTCGCGCGGGTTCACGGGAACGATCTCGTAGCCCGCGGCGCGGAGGTCCCGGAGCACGCCGTTCGACGGTCGACCGGGGTTCGACGACGCGCCGATGATCGCGATCCGGCGAGCCGTGGAGAGGACCACGGCGATCCCGGCGTCGTCCAGCAGCGGCAGTCCGAGACGGCCGTCGTGGAGGTCCAGCAGGTCCACGATGCGGGCCGTGTCGGCGGCTCGGTCGCTCATCCGAGCGCGCTCGAGCCGGAGCTCGGTTCCGAGGCTGCCGATGGTTGCGATATGCGTCGACGCGATGTCATCCGCTGACGTACATTACGCGAGTCCGGCGCCCTGGGAGGGGCATACCGGGTTCCAGAGGAGGAAGCTACGTTGCGAATCTCAAGCAGGGTGGTCGCGCTCGGCGCGACATCCATCCTCGTGTTTGCCGCCTGTTCGTCGTCCGGCTCGTCCGCGGCGCCGTCGGCAGCAGCATCGGCCGCGCCGTCCGTGGCCGCGTCCGCCGCCCCGTCCGAGGCGGCTTCGGCCTCCGCGTCCGCCGCGGCCGTCAACTGGAAGGCCTGCGTCGCATTCGACACCGGCGGACTGGGCGACAAGGGCTTCAACGACCTGGCCAAGAAGGGCCTCGACGACGCCGCCGCGCTCGGCTACCAGACGGCCTACAGCGAAGCGCAGGGTGCGACCGATTACGCGGCCAACATCCAGCGCCTGATCGACGAGAACTGCCAGACCATCATCACGGTCGGCTTCAACCAGACCCAGGCGACCGAAGACGCGACCAAGGCCAACCCGACCATCGCCTTCGGGCAGGTCGACGCCAACTGGAACGTGGCCGGTCCCGACTTCGTCCTCGGCACGGCCGATGACCAGCCCTTCCCCCCGAACTTCACGGGTCTGTCGTTCCAGATCGACCAGGCGGGCATGCTCGCCGGGTACCTGGGCGCCGGCTTCAGCAAGAGCGGCAAGCTCGGCACCTACGGTGGCCAGCAGTTCCCGGGCGTCACGCTGTTCATGGACGGCCTCTACG
>Ga0302321_100001059_pt1 | contig 23623 bp, 26 predicted proteins | sample Fen_T0_1_FD_202505 | JGI IMG/M metagenome (GOLD analysis project Ga0302321, IMG submission 202505) | Peat permafrost microbial communities from Stordalen Mire near Abisko, Sweden - Fen_T0_1 | ecosystem: Environmental > Terrestrial > Soil > Wetlands > Permafrost | place: Sweden: Abisko...
TGTGCCATGAACACAGAACTTACGCTCGACCCCCAATTCAATCCACAAACAGAAACAAAGCGGAATCCCGCCATCAAAGAGCCTTGGAACAAAGGCAAGATGATGGGGCAGAAACCGCCCTTAAAACTGAAAGAAGTCTGGGAAATCCGTATCCGACTACAACTTGGCAAGCGTTTACGGGAACTCGCTTTGTTCAACTTGGCCATCGACAGCAAACTTCGGGGCTGTGACCTTGTAATGCTAAAAGTCAGAGATGCCGCCCATGGCGACCAGGTGTCGAAACGGGCGATGGACATGCAACAAAAGCCCCATCAGCCGGCACAATTCGAAATTACCGATCAAACCCGTACTTCCGTTTTAGAGTGGATCAAAAATGCCAAACTCAAGAGCGAGGATTTCCTGTTCCCCAGTCGAATCCACGGTTCGCTCCATATCACCACCCGGCAATACGCCAGGATAGTAGAGAAATGGGTCGGAAGTATTAGTTTAAACCCTGCCGATTATGGCACTCACTCATTTCGAAGGACTAAAGCGTCATTAATCTACAGAAGGACAAAGAACTTGAGGGCAGTACAATTGCTTCTGGGTCATACTAAACTGAAAAGCACCGTCCGATACCTTGGAATTGAAGTTGATGATACCCTGGAAATGGCGGAACAGGCGGAAGTTTAAGCAAGTTCATAAGTGATCGCAAGGATGCGGTCTATTGACCAGGGGCTTCAAGTCAAGGATGGAAATATTGCCCCAACCCAACTATTTCTGAACCATCTTGCAGTTTTATTGCCAGGAGCGGATAATTGTTGAAAATTTCAACAATTTCAGGGGGCCAAAATGGCAACTGTCAATTTCAGCGTACCAGAAGAAGTTAAAGAAGCGATTAATAGCGCTTATCAAGGCCAAAACAAAAGTGCAATCATTGCCGATTTGATGCGCGAAGCGGTCGAACGCTTTGAACGTAAGCAACGACACCGTGATGGCTGTAAATCCTTCTGGCCTTACGTAAACAAATGCCACCCATCAGTTCATCTGAGGTGCAAGCAGCCCGTGATGAACTTCGCGGATCATGAGGCATGTTGTCGTTGATGCCAGTGTAGCCATCAAATGGCTGATCCCTTTTCGCCAAGAGTAAGCCGATGTCGATAAGGCACTTGCCTTATTTGAACAGATCGCTCAATTTGATGTAATTATGGTTCAGCCGCCGCATTTCATTGCGGAAGTCATGGGCGTAGTCGCCCGATTGAAACCTGATTATGCCGACGCTATATTTATTTCGGCCAGTAATTTAGAAATGACCATAAGTGACCATCCGGAAACCTATCAGACTGCGATTCGGTTCAGTGTTGAATTAAATCATTATTTGTTCGACACCCTCTACCACGCAGCAGCACTTAATATGCCAGACACTTTACTGATCACTACTTGTAGCGGCCTGAGAACATAAATCACAAGACCTGCAAACATCCGCATTTTCGGCCCGAATTATTTGAGAATATCCGATGCCTCCGACCCGGATTAAATGCGAATGAGCCGGAATTAGTTGCAAACAGCCTGCAAACATCGTCCAGGAACCGCATTAGCTGCAAACAAAATAGAGATTGAAATTTTACCCTTCAAATTAGTTTTACATACTTATTAATGTGGACGAATTTTGGACTTTGAATTTCGCAACCAGTTTTTTGCACCTATAAATAAGCTCTGTAGCTCTAAAGCTGGACTAAATATATCAGTCTGAAAAAACGTACGTTTTATCGAACAAGTGTGAAATGAGCATAGTCGCAAAAATCGGCGGATTTTCGAATATTCTTTCTATTGAATAATAGTAACTTATAAGTTACTATTAAGAATGATTCAGCTACTTGAATATACCGACACGGATGGCCGCAGCCCTTTTGCTGATTGGTTTAATGACCTTGATGCATTTGCCGCCGCCAAGATTTCTACTGCGCTTGTCAGGGTGGAACAGGGAAACTTTTCAAATGCCAAGGGAGTAGGCGCGGGTGTGTTGGAATATTGCATTGATTCCGGGCCAGGTTACAGGATTTATTTTGGGAAGGACGGTGAGCGGCTTGTGATCTTACTGGCCGGAGGGACGAAGAAACGACAACAGCGCGACATTGAGGCCGCACAAGCCAGATGGGACGATTACAAACAGCGAAAACGGCCTAGAGGTGGAAAATGACTTTAACCCGCAGTTTCAAAGAAACCGTGATAGCCCGTATTGGGCGTGACACTGATTTCCGCGATGCGTTGTTACGCGAAGGGATTGAATGTCTATTGTCAGGGGATGTGGATACCGGCAAGGCCGTTTTGCGTGATTATATCAATGCAACTATTGGTTTTGAACAGCTTAGCGAGGTCACCAACACCCCGCCCAAAAGCCTGATGCGTATGTTTAGCCAGAAAGGTAATCCGCAAGCCAGGAATTTATTTGCCGTTCTCTCCCAGCTTCAAACCCAAAGTGGTGTTCACTTTGAAGTCAGGGCCGTGAAATAAGTTGTTCTCAGTTAATGTGGTTCCTGGGCGATGTTTGCAGGCTGTTTGCAACTAATGTGGGCCCATTCGCATTTAATCCGGGCCGGAGGCATCGGATATTCTCAAATAATTCGGGCCGAAAATGCGGATGTTTGCAGGTCTTGTGATTTATGTTCTCAGGCCACTACAAATACACGTCACTTGAATATGAAGGTAAGTTTATTCACGAAGTGATTCCTTTTGGGGAATACCTTCGTTTTATTCTAGAGAATACTACTTTTACAACGTATGGCCGAGGTGGTTATCATAAATTTGAAAAGGTCGGCTGGTTCGGCTACCTGCTGGCTGCTCGCGAATTCGCTGGATTCTTGATCGGCGGTTTTGTCGCATATGCCGCATTGCGATCGAAAGTAATTTGCCCTTCATGTAATCTTTATATGCGTAAATTGAAAGAAGTACAGCACACTTTTAATGACATTGACTCTGCGGGTTCATACCTCTTGGCCTGGGAGAAAGAGCCGTTGACTAATCAAAGAATCTCAACTCTGCTCGTAGGCAATACGATTGAAGGGGAGCTAGACGCAAATTCAGTACGAGTAACTACCACTTTACAGGGATGCCCGTTATGCAAGAATCGAAGACTTGACCATGATTTGGCAGTATACATTGAAAAAGAGTGGAAAAGCATTTCAAATCTGTCCGGCGGTTTTGAACTTGAATGCTGCGACAATAGCTTATTCCACCCATCTTCTACTGAGGACAGAATGTCACAAACCGAGAAAAATGAGTCGTCAGGCTGAGGTTACAGTCTCGTTTGAACTGCTGAACTCTCGACCCGTTCAGACAGTTAACGGGTTTGCCGAAGTGAATTTAAGTGAAGTTTAGTTTGTGAACTTATCCTTACAAGTTTTCTTGCCGCCCCATATTGCCATTCGGGGGCTGGCCACAGGTGTATGGGCTTCAGTTCTCACATTCCAAAATATCACCGTGCGATTTTAGCGCTAAGGGGTATGCGTCCGGGCTGACCGCCTATAAAGTTTTCTCGGATCAAGTTACCCTCCGAGTTTTTGGGAGGACGGTCAATGGCATTACCAAAACACGGCAAAAAACATGTTGAAGCTTGGCAAGCGAGCGGATTGACACAGGCGGCCTACTGCCGCCAGGCGAGTTTGAATGCCAAGAACCTTTCGCGTTGGATACCGGAGTTTCACGTAACGCCTGAAAGCATAGCACCCCAGTTGATTGCCGTTGAACTCAAGCCGACGGAGGTTTCGACTGGTGTACTGTGTTTACGGTTGCCCCAAGGCCATACCTTGGAATTGCCGGTTACGGTTTCACCGCGTTGGCTGGGTGAATTGTTGCAATGCCTGGGTTAATCGCGAATTCTGGGACGGTACCCATGCACGGACTGACACCACTGCCGTCAAAGCCAAACGCCCGCGTGCGGGTCGCCAACCGTTGCCTGACCACCTGCCGCGCATCGAACACCGGCACGAACCTGAATCTTGCACCTGCGGCCAATGCGGCAGGGACTTGGTCAAGATTGGCGGATACGCCGCATCTATCAATTCCTCTCTACTTCGGGCGGCGGCAAGGCTTGTTGCACCACCGGAAGTATCGGTAACGGTGTTCATCGGTCTCGGAGACCTCCCGTTGTTCAATCCTGACTGTGAAGCCTGTCCTCCAAGCATCGTCACGAACTTTCGCTCCCAAGTGGCGGAAGCTGATGCCCTGCTTATCGCGAGTCCTGAGTATGCCCACGGTGTTACGGGGACAATCAAGAATGCGCTTGATTGGCTCGTGAGTTTCGAGTCTTTCGCTTAAGCCTGTTGCCGTACTCAATACGTCATCGCGTGCTCATCACGCCGACACCGCATTACGTGAGACTTTAAAGCCGATGGCCGCTGTAATTGTTGAGCCTGCGTCTATCACCATTCCACTTATCGGTGCTAAGCTTGATGAAAATGGCATGGTTTCTACTCCATCTGTCGCAGAGCCCATTCGGGAGGCACTTATGGCGCTTTACCATGCAGCCGTTCTACGCAAGGCATCGACGGATACATCATTTCAGATGCCGTGAGCGGCAAATGATAGACACAAAACGAGAAAGGGGAAGAAGGCTGCTAACTATTATTGAATTTATTGCGGTCTTGAGTTGTACCATTTTTACCGGAGCGGCCATCTACATCAATCTTGTCGAGCACCCCGCTCGGATGGGCTGCGATACAAAAACTGCTGCAACTGTTTGGGCGCCAAGTTACAAACGGGCAACCGTCATGCAGGCTTCATTGGCTATTTTAAGTTTCCTGTCCGGTGTATCGGCCTGGTTGCTCGGTGGTAGCGTTATCTGGCTTATCGGTGCAATGGTTATCGGCTTAGTTGTGCCGTTTACTTTTATCGCTATTATGCCCACTAACCATCTACTCTTGGAACCTGGGAGGGGCCTTGCATCAGATGAAACCAAAATGTTGCTGGAAAAGTGGGGAAAGTTACACGCTGTCCGTAGTGTATTGAGTCTGGTGGCATCAATAATCTATTTAGTCCACTTACTAAATGTCTCTTAAGGAGTCCATTTCAACCAATTGAAAATTAATTCAATTTTATGAACGCCATTACAATAACTTTCCCCGTTTTTTGGAGATTTTGGCGCTTACATTGCGACAGCCAGACTGTAGCGTTTACATCCCATTAGCTATTGCCGCAAATCTTACCCATACCAGCGCAGGAAGGCCGCCGATATGAGTGCTGTAAGGCCTAATGCAAACAAGGTTTGCCAAACCCTGGACTGCCAATGTGCAGGCCAGCGTGAAGAATTTCGCAGATAAAGGATTGCAAGGACAATGCTGACCAGGGCGCAGGCCACTTTAATCCCTAACGCAGCAAGGCCTACGCCGGTAAGTTCAGGAAGCTCGTGCTTCAGGCAATAGGTGGTTGCACCAAAGCCTACCCCGCTTGCAACTTGAATCGACCAAGCAAACATTGTGAACCAAGCCAACCTGCGTTGGAAACGCACAGTTGCTACAGGGCGATCCAGCAACTCGGCAGGCACTTGGTTTGCTCGAACCAACCACCAAGCCACGGCAGGGCTGCCGACTACTGCGGCAGCCCCGATGTTGTGCACTAGCTGCACACAGACATAAAGAAAATCTCCCATTTGTATCCTCCTTACTTATGGTTTGGTGCCAGCATCAACGTCTATCCGTCTTCGCTTTGCTCTCCATAGGGAATGCCGACTGCTTTAACCTGTCGAAAAAATAACCGATAAAGCCGATCATCACTACGGCAAAGAGTACTCGGCTGATAAGCAAAACCTGCGCCAGCGGGATTCCTGAAATTTCTCCAGCCACTATTTTTACGGAATCGACAACCCGGTTAAAGCCGGTTGCGTTATCAAAAATTTGGTTATTCATTTTGGCTTTCCTCAATCTGCGTTAACGGAAAGGGTAATTTTCTACAGGGTGACCCAACAACTGTGCGGTCACTTGGTTTGCACGGATTAACCACCAAGCGACGGCAGGGCTGCCGGCTACTGGCAGCCCCAATGTTGTGCACTCGCTGCACGCAAGCGTAGAGAAGATCCCCCATTTCTTTACGATTTAGCACCAGCATCGGCGACTACCCGAATAGACTTCTTCGGCCCAGTGCCGACATGGCCCTTGTCAACTACCTGGATCGAAACAATATGTTCACCTGGGGTCAATTTAGGTAATGTGTAAGTGCCCGTTTTTTCATGTACGCCGGGGCCTCTTTTGTCATCGACCCACACATGGAAGTGGTCACCACCTTTGCCCACTGTGACTTCATAGGCCAGCGGGTATTCCACCGGCATCAAGGTGTACGCTGTCAGTTGGGGAGAGGATGTTAATGCTCGCGCCTTCCACCGCAGCGATACTCGCAGCCTCCGCTTTCATGTCTATCGCCTTGTCAGCAAACGCAACAGGGGTCAAGGGTAGGCAAAATAAGGCAACAAACATTGCGTGACGTGAATTTTTCATGATTTTTCTCCAATAGTTAATGAATAGGGTAGATAGGCAAATAAAATATCCCCATCTAACCTGCAATACTGGATTGGAGCCATAAATATTCCCGGAATGGACAATAAATTTGGCTTCGGCATCAAATGCAGCTCTACTAGCCTTCATACATAAAACAGGAAAGGTAAGCTGTCGGCGCTTTACAAGCGGCTCGCTGGCTCAGGACAAGAACGCAGACCACATAGTATGTGGCTTTCAAGCCATTGTAATTTGCAATTAATTGCCGCCCAAGTTGTCATAAGGGAATAAAATTTCTGCAAAGTCGGTATTACGTTATGAAATAAGGAAACGCTCAAATGACTGTGTCAACAAAAGAGGGTCGTTTTCAGGCGATGGTGCTGCCGCATCTTGATTCCGCTTTCAACCTGGCACGCTGGCTTACACGTAGCCATCAGGATGCTGAGGATGTCGTGCAGGAGGCATATTTGCGTGCATTCAAGTTCTTTGATAGTTTCCATGGCGAAGATGGGCGTGCGTGGTTGTTGGGTATCGTACGCAACACTTTTTACACTTGGTACCAGCAGAATAAAACGCAAGCCCAAAACGTCCAATTCGAAGAAGAGTTGCACAGTGTCCAGTTGGAGGATGCCGCTGTTACGCAGTACGACAACAGTAACCCAGAAGCCTTGCTCATTCAGGAAGATAGTCAGCGGTTGTTGCAACAGGCGCTGGAAGCATTATCGGTGGAATTTAGGGAGGTGGTGGTGATGCGTGAGTTGGAAGACCTGTCTTACAAACAGATTGCAGGGATCGTAGGGATACCTATAGGGACAGTAATGTCACGTTTAGCCCGTGGCCGTAAGGAGTTGGCAGGAATTCTTTCATTAACGAATCGGGAGTCATGATGGACCATAAAAAAATCATTGAACTGTTGCCCGCCTATTTGGATCAAGAACTCGGCATATCCGATGCGATTGCCGTGGAACATCACCTTAGCGGCTGCCCCGAATGCCAACATGAGTATGCGGAACAAAGTGGCGTTAGTGCGCTGCTGAAACAGGATGCCCCATACTTCAAGGCTCCCGCTTACCTCGCCCAACGCATAAAAATGGCCCTGCCGCAGGATCGCCCCCACCCCTCGCGCCGCGATACCTGGAACTTTAATTGGTTAAACGCAGGCGCTGTCATGGTGACACTGCTGGCGGTAGCCTGGAGTGGGGGCTTATACCTCACGCTACCGTCCGCCCAGGAACGGCTAATGGAAGATCTGGTTTCCAGCCACGTCCGCTCCCTACAGGTTGACCACTTGTCGGATGTGGCATCAACAGACCGGCACACGGTAAAGCCTTGGTTCAATGGCAAGCTGGATTTTTCTCCGCCGGTAATTGACCTTGCCCCACAAGGTTTCCCGCTCGTGGGCGGGCGCCTAGATTATCTCGATGGCCGCACCGTGGCGGTGCTTATCTATCGGCATAACCAGCACCCTATCAATCTTTATGTCTGGCCGAGTACAGATAGGGATGCGGCACCTAAGGCGCAGGCCCATCAAGGTTATCACCTGATGCGTTGGACGGTAGGTGGTATGGGTTACTGGGCAGTGTCCGATTTGGCGGCAAATGAATTGGGATTGTTTGTAGGCGAGTTCATGGCTGACACTCTGAAAAAAACGTCGCCAAGTAAATAAAGGAGTTTGCAATGAAAATCGACGGATTATTTGAGGTTGCATTCAAAGTTAAGGATTTGGAGGTGTCATCCAAGTTTTACCAAGAAGTGCTTGGCCTTAAAAAAGGGCACTACGATGAAAAGCGTCGCTGGCTTTTTCTCTGGGTTGGGAACGACAATGGCATGGTTGTATTGCAGGAAGATAAGGGAAGTTGGCCCCGGCAACACTTTGCCTTCAGGGTTGGTGAAAATGAATTGAATGGGCTGAAGGAATATTTGGAAAGCAAGGACATAGTAGTGGAAGGCCCGGTAACATTGGGCTGGATGAATGCCGTTTCAGTGTATTTTCCTGATCCAGATGGCCATGGGCTTGAGTTTTGCGCCATCCGGGACTTTAAGCGTCAACGCACCAGCCGTAATTGACGCTTTATTCAAAAGATAGCTGGGCGATCCTTAACTGTCATTCAAGGCCCGCCCAGCCCCACTCCCATGATTTTCAGCGATGGCCGTGATCATCTTTTACTGCTTCAAGTTTTCCATAAAGTCCGTCGGCTTCACCGTTCGGCCCCGCCGTAAAGAACAATATTGGTCACCCAAACAACGCCATTTGGGTTAAATGCGATGCCCCAGGCATTCAGGAGGTTACCATCGGTATTCGCAGCCTTTCCCGATTTATCAGAAACCAGGTTCTTTTGTTTATAATGGCTGTCATCATCAGCAAACACAGAAAAGTGAACACTGAGCATCACCAATGCTGCTATTAATGCCTTATTGTATAGGTTGGTCTTGAGCGATGTTTTTCATAATGAATTTCTCCTCAATATTAAGATGCAGGCAAAGCCCAAAAGGGAGTTTGGATATTTCAAGAGCCTATAATGAAGATGGGCAAATACAAACTCCCCGTCACACTACTGTGTGATTCCAATTTGCCCAGGAAAAGTTCAAAAAATAATTTTTTTCTGCACTTGAGAAAAAACAGGGCCTTATGTATTTGATATTTCAGTGTGATTTAATAAAAGGTCGTAAAGCACTGGACTATGGAAGGCAATTTTGAAAAATGTGGCCTGAAGGGGTACTGGATGCGTAGCCAAAATGCTGGCCGCCGAGTTGCACAACTGGGATTTCGAAGAAGTTTTTTAGAATCGGGAGGGCTTTATTCACGAAGGAGCTTTCAAGGTCTGGTGTGGGTCGAATAGTCACACTGGTCAAACCAATCAATTTGAAGTCCACAAATGTCCGGATTTAAATCAAGGGAATAACTGTAGGGGCAAATAAAAAATCCAAGTTTAAGCACTGTTGCCTTTAATATTGTGACAGATTGCACATCTTCAATATGTCGCCCTATGCATTGGCTTCTAACTATGCCAATATCGGCTGCCTGAACTTAAGACCTGCATGGTGCCGAGATTTTTTTAGAAGGATACGGATATGATATCGCCAATTGGATCATCCCCTGCCTATGATATAAATTCCATTTCTAAGCCAACGACGGGTCTTGATGCCCAAATAGCCCGTTATAAAAAGGAATTGTCGGATTGTGTAAATTGTGAGTCCGCTAAAACAACCAAGGGCAAAGCCAAAATACAAGCCATTTCAGACAAGATTACTGCGTTAATGGCACAAGCTAAAAAAGCGGCCAAACCAAAGGACACTAATCAACTGACAACAATGAGCGGAACACCGCCAACCAACAACCAATTTAGTGCTGGCCACAAATATGATATTGCGCCAGTTTCTGAATTTGACTTTGAGCCTATCGGTAATAATTTAAACGTTTTTGCCTAAACACATGGTCTCCAGCCAAAAATTTATCGTAGCAATAATTGCCATTTAGCCAATGAATTTGCAGATTTAAGAACAGGCTCACAGATTGGCAGTACGTAAGACAACAAAATATCAACCGCATTTAAAGGGAAAGGTTTTAAAGGCCACCCAATTTGACCCAAGCCACAGGGTCAAATAGCCACCTAAAACAGGATTGGGCAAGGTAAGGGCCAATCATTACCGGATTCCTTTGGCATGCCTTTAAATGATTACATTTATTAATTTTTATACGGGAGACGGAATGTTCAAAGCCATTTTTATTGCACCCTTGCTTGCATTGGCCATGTCTTTTCAACATGCTCATGCAGATGATGCAAGTTTAGCGTTGCAGGAAACCCAAGATTGCCTCAGGAAACAAAATTGCGGTTCCGCGACGACCGATGCCGGTAAAGCCGCTGACCGAAAAGTGTTGGATGCTTTGGGTGGCGATGCCAGTAAAAAACAGGAGTTGTATGACATCTCCGCCGATATCTTGCCTATCCTGGTACAACAAGCGGGTGGTGATCCCGCCAAAATGCTGGCAATCCTCGAGAAGGCACAAAACAATCCAGAAGATTTCTTGAAACTGTTGCCTCTGGAACTCCAAAACAGGATCAAAATTGCGGCAACTGGACTAGTAAAAGATCAGGTGCCCGCGAGAGGCAAAACATTCTAAATTTCAACATTTGTCCACGACGAATCAGATTATTCAACAAAAAGTATATCATCCACAAATGATTACCGCCTTTTGTCTTTCCACAAAAGGCTTATCCGTCAAACAATAATGCGTATAGTGCTGACTTCGCAAACATCAACCAATTTTGTAAGATCGGCCATGACCAGTCGTTTGCGATTGCTGGAAGCCGACATTCAATGCCTTGTTGCCATCTAAAATCAATAGTAATTTCGATTACCCGATCAGTTGCCCTGATAATGTTGGGGGCGGTAAGGTCAGTGGTCGATATGGACGATAGGGGAGTAACTTACCCGTAAAGCAGCAGAATTAGAATAGTTGCATAAGTGTACTTTCTTTTAACAAATAAAGGAAAAAGCTGCCATTTTGAATCTACAGCGATTTTGTTATTAGATCGATTTGGAGAGAATTTGAAATCGATAAAGCTAAAGTTTTGTTCACTATATAGTTGGCAAAGCGTCAGATCTGGAGTCAAGTTCATTTTTTAGTGATCACGCCAAATATGAAAGATAGCTTTTGAGCGAAGAAAACTTTGGAGAAAAGGATATGTTTTCTTCAAAACCGGCCATTTACAGCCATTCGAGGTTTCAGATTACTGACATTCAGATAGGGTAAACAGACAGTCATGGATTCTTTGAGTTGTTTACTATAAAAATTGTTAATTGGAAAAATATCGTCATTTTTTCGGAGTTGTTGCATTATGGTCGGTATCAACAGCAACGCCTTAATAATAAACTTTTCTACGCCATCTGATAACCAAAAGTAAATATTTCACTTATTTTGTGTTAAATAGTTAATAGAGAAATTTGAGAAAACAACAAATACTTATTCCACCTCATATTACCACAAACACTTCGTTGACCGAAGAAGGAAAAGAATTATGGAAATGCACTTAAAACGCGCTACACATGCCGAATGGCTTGCAATTGATCCCGTACTTGCTACTGGAGAAGTCGGAGTAGAAACAGATACTCGCCTATTCAAGATTGGTAATGGTGTAAAAAAGTGGAGCGATTTGGACTTTGACGGACAAGCGTCAGGTAGTTTTACTGAATGTCGCCCGCTATTGATAGGCGGAGTTCCTGCAGTCCCAGGCGATCCATCAACAGCAACTGACCAGTTTGAGCTGCCGGAAATACATAGTGCTTCTGTTATAGATGAAAAACGTCTGGTTCTGAATGGATCTGCCGACCCAACTACAGTCGGTGACCTCGATGCCTCCTTTGGTGGTGTTGTTTTAAAAGGTTTCCGTGACCACTTCTGGCTTTATGACTACGCTAATAATGCCTGGAATACCAGTGACAACATCAATTTGTCCTGTGAAACCGGACTTTTTATCGATAACAGAAAAGCTATCGACGAACAGAAAGTCCGCGTTGGTAACCGCACCAAAGGCGGCAAAGTTTATCTTGGTTCCGGCGAACACGATTCCTGGCGGTTAGGAACTAACGACGAAGGGGACTTCGTCGTCGAATATCGCCGACTCGATGGTCAATGGATTGAGAAAAAGAAATTTACCCTTAATGCAACAGATAAAGGCAATGGACTTGAAGAATCTGATAACCCATACCTAGAACGAAGCGGTGAGTCCGCAAAAATCCCTACTATTTTTAATACCGCATCAAATCTGGGAAAAATGTCTTGGCCGCTTTACGAGCCACAGGCTGGCCAAAATACACTGCACGTTAAGCTGTTCCTTAACACCGATGACGCATTCGCCCTGGGCCGTATCATGAAACGTACAGTAAACTTTAATGGCGTAATCCCGGGCCCCATGTTAAAAGTCAAAGCAGGACAAACGATTGAAATCGATTTTTACAATGAACTAGACGATCTCGGCGAGATAGAACCATGGAACGATGGGATGATGCAGCGGCATGAGATGACCCACATGCATTTAGACGATCGTACTTATGCTTTTGACGGAACCATCGACGACAATTCAACGCAGGAACAGAAAGACGCAAATGAATTAGCGCTTCGTGAGGGAACGACTTGGATGCAGCATATTATGGCTCGTGGTTTGACCAATTTGCACACGCACGGCTTCCATGTGCGTCCCGATGGTTTTGGCGACAATGTGATGCGCTCGGTGAAGCCTGGCAGTAAGCTGCGTTACCGTTACAAGCTACCTGCCAATCATTTCGGTGGCTTGCAATGGTTTCACCCTCACGGGCATGGCGGCTCCACGAATCTTATCGGGCGGGGTGCGATTGGGACAATTCTGATCGAAGGCCCTTATCAGGAACGTTTAATCAATAATAACGTAGAGCGAGAGTTTTTGATCTTGCAACGGATTCAATGGGGCGACAATCTAAATGGTCAAGATGAGTTGAATTGGGTTGACTATGTTTCCAGTTTACCGTTGGATATGTATAACCCAGATGCGGATTCAGACCCAGCAGCCGATGGTCAAAAAACATCGCCTGTTGAAGTAAAAGACCTGAGTCCATACTACAAAGACAACCTTGATCCAAAATGCATCTGCAGTTGTGCTGCCCTAGGCGGCACTCTCCATATTCATGGAACGTCCTCGATGGCTACGCCCAGTTGTGAGGCCGTTGATGTTCGCTGGGTGCCATCGGTCAATGGCCAGAAAAAACCGGTCTTCAGTGCCAAGATAGGCGAACTTAAAATTTTTACGATGCTCAACGGTACTGGGCTTACGTTTTACCGCATTTCGGTAAAAGACCATGATCTGGTTATTGTCGGTCGGGATGGCATACCGCAAGTCCCATCGGCAGAAATGGATGACAACGCTATTGACCCCGATTTTGTCCGCTTTCCCGCTGGTCAACGGTTGAATTATGTGATCTGTAACTCCGGGCAACGGTTTGAGTTCTTTATTGTCCCAAAAGACATCACAAAAATTAAGGAAGGTGATTATCCGATTTATATGCTTCCGATTTCTGAAACCGAGCTTTACTCCGAAGGTTTAGATGCTCCGGTTCAGGTTGCAACGCTTCGTTACAAAGGAACATTGGATGAAACAGCCCCAAACCATGTTACCAAGCTAGTTTCGCTGCTACCTAACGTGGCTCTGGATGACCAAAATCACGATGATCCAGAAAAGGCGACTTTTCCGATAGACAGAACCAACTGGAAATATATCGAAACTTTCGAAAAACTTACTGAATTATTACCGATAACCACGGCTACGGTAACAGGGGCACAATTGACCATTGACGGCCTAAGAGCAACAATCGTAATGCCAGCAAAGATTGCGCTCACGAACCTATCACGGTTTAAGCTAACAGACCTGTCAATGGCCGTACTGGATCATGATGGTGTGCCTAAAGCACTTGTTTCAAAGCTTGGTAAATTGAAAGATAAAGAGTTTGAAACGAAAGAAATTTTTTCGGGGAGACTCAGCGATATCCTTAGCCCAGACGAGATGAGTGCATACCAAGGGCGCATTGTGAACAGCGCCATCATGCCTGAAGTCAATCCACACCACCTTGAGGTGGGCGCAAGAATTGGCATCGGCAATATGGATTACGTAATCGATTCACTTGATGAAAATGTTGCTACGTTCCACATTATGATCCCTGAAGGCAAAACGGGTTCTTTGCCGAATCCCGGTATCGTCGATTTCAACTATGACCTTTACAAAACGTCAACAGTTAACAATGCAGATACCGGGAACGAAGACTTGACGATCTACGAAATACTGACGGATCACTTTTACTATCGTGGAATCGAACTTGACGATACCACGCTGAAAAACCTGAAGACGTACATCGTGCGTCGTCGAATCATGTCTTTCGCAATCCATAAACGAGGACTCGCCGGTTCGGGGTCGGATTCTACTTTCATGAACGGCAGCGCTTTCAACGATTTTAACCGGACAGTCGGGTATCTCGGCACTAATGAAGAAATCATCATCGAGAACCGTTCCGACGTATTGCACCTGTTCCATATCCATATAAACTATTATCAGGTCATGGGTTATCGGGATGGCGTGTTTGGCGATAACGCATTGGACAATCCATTGGGTAAAAAGTCCGATTATACTTACGAAACTGAAATTAAGGTTCCGTTCGAGGGTTTCGAGGACACGACCTCAATTCCAGTTGGCAAGATAGAAAACCCTTTGGTAACGGATGAAGCGAATGAAGGAGCTCGTGGTCAGGTTCGCGTACGTATTACCCATGAAGATTATACCGGGCTCTTCTTGATGCATTGCCACTTGCTTGACGACCAGGATATGGGAATGATGCAGGAAGTTGAGGTGGTGGCTCCCGGGTATGTTCAGGCTCCATTTTCACTTCACTTACATACATCAGGGTAAACGCTTTCTGGGGGAGAAGGAGCTTCCCCTTTTCAACACATAAGCGATATGATTTGAAGTGTATAGGTTTAGTAGAGTCGAAAGCGCCAAGCAAAGTTATACCAATCCCAATAAGTTCTCTTGTTACGCCTTCTTCAGAGGGAGAAGGACAGGATGAGGGGATTCAAATAACAACTTATTGGATTGGTATTACATCAGCATAAGCAGGGGCAAGCGCACTTGCCGGAATTTGTTTCTGAACGTCCGCTTTCAGAAAAACTATAGTTCGACTATGATCGTCGGTTCGGGGCCGCAGTGCGATGCTCGACTAAAAAATTTTTTGCTTTTTTGCAACGGCTGGGTTGAAGAAATTTTTATTATTTTTCAAAGTGGCCACTTGGTTTAGAGGATAAGTCAGCGATTCAATCAATTGGACATAACCTTGCTGTTGAGGCAAAGGCCAACATTTTCGTTTGTTTTGTGATTTGTGGGCCCTCCATAAAAATCACCAACTTCAAGACTAGCCCCAACAATTAACCCAACGACAGAACTTCCTTCTCGATTCTGCGAGATGCGACCAGTCTAAAATCAATAGGCATAAAAACTGGCTATCCTGTTGGGGATGCTGTCGGTTTTAAAATTGGGTGGAGGCTTAGATAACGGTGACGTTTTCAGCTTGCAGACCTTTTGGGCCTTGCGTTACGCTGAACTGTACCTTTTGGCCTTCATTCAGGGATTTATAGCCGCCAGTGTTATTAATTTGTTGAAAGTGAACGAAACATCGGGGTCTGATGCTGCTCTATAAAGCCGAAGCCTTTATCAGAATTAAACCATTTAACAGTGCCAGTCGTGATTGTAGGCATATTGAATCCTATAAGTATTAAGTAAAAAGCCTGTAAGGTCAGTAACGCGAGGAAATTTAGAAATTCTTAATGCAACAAGGACGAACATCACTAAAAGAGACATCGAATAGGTCAATAGAGGATAAGGCAGATTTACAAGCAGTTTCAATAATAAGCATCTATTTATTAAAAGCAATTTCTATAATTTTTCAAAGAGGCCACCAAATAATACTAAAAAATTCGCTATTTAAGAGCTTCGATTCGTCAAAAACTTGATCAATGCAGTTGATGAAGACCTAGCCGACGCAGTTTTGGTGCCAGTATTGCCGTCACCGCTACCACAACCAACGTCATTGCTCCACCGAAAACGACTGACGGTACCAGCCCCATCAGGTGTGCTGCCATACCTGACTCAAAAGCACCCAGCTCATTCGACGATCCTATAAAGATGCCGTTGATGGCAGCAACCCGTCCACGCATGGTATCTGGTGTCGCAAGTTGTATGATAGTCGAACGCATGACAACCGACACGCCATCGCAAACACCAGAGAGCATCAACAGTAGCCCGGCAACCCAGAAATTAGTCGATAGGGCAAAAACAATCATGCAACAACCGAATCCTGCCACCGTTCCCAGCAGCCAGCGCCCAGCATGCAGGTTGATCGGATACCGGGTGAGGAATAACCCTGTCATTACAGCACCGATTGCCGGGGCGGCACGAAGGATACCAAGTCCTTCAGGGCCGTAATGATAGATGTCGTGAATGAATGCAGGCAGCATGGAAATTGCACCCCCGAACAGCACGGCAAACATATCCAGTGATTGTGCTCCGCAGACGATCTGGTTGCTGAACACGAAGCGCAGCCCTTCGGCGATGCTGGTAAAGATAGGCGCACTTACCGCCGGAGGCGGTTCTTTGACCCGTAGTGACAGCAGTGCCAGGGCAGCACAAAGGCAGAGGCCGGCTGCAACACAATAAGCAGATGACTTGCCTGACCATCCGACCAGAATGCCGCCTAATGCTGGCCTAATCACAAGTCCGAACTGAAACACGGAACTACCAATTCCAGAGGCTCTCGCATATTGGTTACGGGGCAAAATCAGGGCAAACAAGGCGCTATAGGAGGGGCTGATAAAGGCTCTTGCCACTCCAGTGATGGCGATAGAGCCATAGATCCACAATGAAGGATTGCCGGCTATCCAGCCCGCACCTACAGCAGCTAGGGTTAGCGCGTTTAACAATAGCATCAGGCAGGCAAAAACCCCGAACAGGCGGCGGGAATAATGATCTACCGCATAACCTGCAAACAGTGCGCAGCAGAAGTAGGGAATGACCTCGGCCAATCCGACCAAACCCAGTGCAAGGGGCTCATGCGTCAATTCGTAAATGTGCCAGCCTACCACCGTGGCTATTATTTGGTAGGCCAGAACGATTAGAATGCGAAAAGTTAGCAGATTGAGAAAAGCGTAATTTGGTTGACCAAAAATTTGCATGAACGATTGAGGGCTAAAGGCGAACGATCTACACCGTAGAGCAGCAGAATTAGAATAGTTGTTAAGTGTACTGATTATTTTCAAATTATGGAAAAAGCGATCATTTTAATTGCTTATAACAACCTACAGCGATTTTGGGTATCTGATCAATGAGTTTGATAGCGTTTGAAATTGATCAGGCATAAAGTCCTGCTCGTTGATAGCTGCCAAAACGCCTGACCTGGGGTCAAGTTCATTTTTAGTGGAAATGTGAAATTTGAAAAAACAGCTTGTTTTACAAAGAAGAAGACATTCAGATTTATTTCATGAATTTGCTTGAGACCGGCGTAGACCGTGTAAAAATGTTGGGTATATTTTCTAAGTGGATATTTATAAGAAAGTTTTTCAAGAAAAACTGCACAGATGGAGTAACTATTAAGAAAAATACTCAAAAAATGGTTTCAGTGGGATTATTTTTCGGCGATTCTTTTTATTTCTGAGTTTTTACACAGCCTCGGCCAAGTGCCGACGGTCAAATCTATCGTGCCCTGAGCCCGTAGATTTTATTCATTTCCCGGTAGGGTCAATTATTCCTTTCTCGTCAAGGCGATGGAGCAGCCACCAAGCTAACATTGTCAATGCTCCCAAAGTCAATATTCCGCTCTCGCCAGATAAATATTCTAATGCGAGGGATGATTTAGGGACAGTAAAGGTGTTAAACCTCTCCCAAAAGCTGTTGAAAGCGCTATGCGCAATAGCTGGTGGCCATACGCTTGCAGTAGTGAGCCGCAAGTACCGCCATAACATACGCCTGCTACAGTTAAGGTCAGCAAAAACAAGGGAATGATGATAAAGCGATTACCCATTACGTGATAAAAAGGCGTCCAGATTAAAATCGGCAGATGCCAGAGACCATGAAGTAGACCGCTAAGAAGCAGTGCTCGACGAAACCCCAAACCCATTAGGTGAGGCAGCAAATAGCCACGCCAACCGATTTCTTCGCCGAACGCAGCGGTCAGTGCAATGATGGCGACCGATAAGACTAGATCAAGCACAAAAGAAAAGACACTGCCAATTTGATCCGGGACAATAAATACCGCAATACCCGTTAACCACACACAGCCATAGGAAAAACCAAGTACTGATAGTGGCAGCAACAATGCCAGACTCCAGCCACACAATCCCGCGCGAAGTATCCCCAATTACTGGCAGCCCGTTTTCGAGTAACCGTCGTGAGTGATAATCAACAGCATGACCAAGACTGCCACGAACGGAGTGAACATTGCAATCATAGGTGTTCTGTCGCCGAACTGGGCTGACAGAAGAGCCACTCCAAGACAGAGCCCGAACGTGATGGTAAAATACAAAAAGGCTTTGCTCAGAGGGGTCAAATTTAGTGAACATGCACATGCGCAATACACCCTTTCGTCTTGAAACAATCAATAACCTTAACGTGATCCAACAAAGGCGCAAAAAATGACTGTCACCAAGCCATGGACTTGCCCTACCTGTAACTGTAACGTCTCAACACCCTATTGTCCAGCATGTGGCGAACGCCCCTTAAGACCACGCGATTTAACACTTGCCGGCCTTACTGTGCAAATTGTTCAGTCCCTTAGTGATATCGATGGCCGCTTAATTAATAGTTTTCGGTGCTTGATGATGTGTCCAGGCACTCTTACGGTCGCCTATATGCAGGGGCAACGAAAGCCGTATCTTGCGCCTTTCCCGTTATTTTTGTATGCCAACATTGTGTTTTTTGTGATGCAGTCAATTACGGATTTTAGAATCTTTTCGACGCTTCTGGACATGCACCTCCATGATCAAATGTGGCATGACTTGGCGCAATTTCTAGTTACGCAACGCCTCGAAGGGACTGGAAAAACCTTGGAGCTCTATACGCCATTGTTTAATCAGGCCGTGGCGCTAAACGCTAAGTCGCTGATTAGCTTAATGATATTGCCGTTTGCTTTGCTATTGCCGCTCGTGTTCTGGCGTACAGCGCGGCCATTCGCCGTTCATGTTGTTTTTTCGCTGCATTTCTATGCCTTTATGTTGTTGTTACTTTGTGTGCCGATGGTGGTAAGGATGACGTTCGGCATCACTGGCATGTTTTCTCTTGCTATGGATCATGCCTTATCGATCTTGTTGCTGGCGGTATGCGCTGTGTATCTTTATGCTGCTACTGATAAAGTCTATGAAACGAAAAGGTGGATTCGAATCATCCAGACAAGCGTTTTGTCTTCGGCATTGATATGCATCTTCCTGGGCTACCGTTTCATTCTATTCCTAATTACTTTGTACAGTACTTGACGTATACGCCCGCTGCCGTAGTAGCAATCGGGAGTGCCCGCTACCAACATGGCAGGTGATTTACACGGACGCTCCTGATCGTCGCATCGTGAGTTTTGGCCGTTATCTTGTTTTAATACACAAACTTGACTGTCCGGAGGGGTCGAAATTGATCATCAACTCAATCTAAATTTTTCTTTTTACCAAGGCCTGATCACAAGTAATCTGGTAAATAATCCTGGTTCAATGTAATTTATATAGGTAGGGTAGAAACATTTATCAGGCAACAGAACCGTTTGACCCTAATTTTGGGGAGGCAGATACGGGTTATGGGACGAAAAAGTGAAAAAGTGGATGAGATTGAAACTATCACGCTAGGCCATTACGACCAGAATGCGGAAGCCTACTGGCATGGCACAAAAGATCACGATGTGGCTCAAAACTATGCGGCATTTTTAGCGCCGTTTCCAAAGGATAAAATCCTGGATATTTTAGATCTTGGTTGTGGCCCCGGAAGGGACGTTAAATATTTTCAGTCATTGGGTCACAGGCCAGTTGGCCTAGATGGCAGCGAGGTATTTTGCAGTATGGCTCGCCAATACACGGGCTGTCAGATTCTCCATCAAAAGTTTCTTAGCCTGGAAATATCAGCAAACGCCTTCGATGGCATCTTTGCCAACGCCTCTCTATTTCATGTTCCCAGTCAGGAACTGCCACGAGTTCTTTATGACCTATACACAGCGTTAAGGCCAGGGGGCATTTTATTTTTATCCAACCCTCGCGGTAATGGCGAAGGCTGGTCAGGTCAAAGATACGGGCATTACATGCAATTTGATGCCAGTAAGCGTTTCCTGGAAGAGGCAGGCTTTGAAGTGATTGATTATTTCTACCGGCCTTTAGCCAAACTAAAACATGAACAACCCTGGTTAGCGATTGTGGCAAATAAGCCGATTATTTGATTAAATAATAACCATTGCAGAACTGGCTAAAAAAACGAACAGTATTATTTAATAAGCGCGTTTAAAATCAGGCGGCGCATAACATTTTCTCCTTAACTGGAAACCTTATGAAATACGTAGGAGCAGCCGCACGATGAATGTCGAACTCTTGATTAACTTTGCGGTGCAGTCTCTTGGGATCGGGATCGCATTCTTCCTTGCCTATCGGTCTTTCCAAAAACGCCGAATAAAGTTAGGCGCTGAACCGACGTTACCCCAATACTTTATCCGCAAAAGCACCTATTTGATAGGAATATCATCGTATTGCACATCAATAGCAGCACTTTACGGGTTACTTATTTGGCGGTGGCTGCCCTTGGAGCCGCTTGTGACACTCATCGTGAAAAATCTCCGTTCTTGGGAATTGGTGGATCTTATGAATGGCTTGGACGGAAACACGATCATACCTTTGATTGCCGCCGGGATGTTGCTTTTTTTTATCGCCTGGGAAAGCAAGTTTAATCCCTTACTTATTTTGAGGGACAGCATCCATGACGCTTTCGCAATTCCGAGCAAGGCGGTAGATGTCTATAATGCCTTAATTACATCGAGATTGTCAGCGGTCGACGAGTCATTAAAAGTACAAATAGCGGATCGTTTGTTGGTGCCCAGCATCGACCCGGGTGATTTCGACAAATCCAGCGCCACGGTCGAGTATAAATGGGCGCATAACTGCCTTCTTTTTGACCAGATACAGAGCTACGCCAACCAAACATCCTTTCGTCGTTTATTCAACGAACCGTCGCTGAAATGGGGAGAAATCTGTATCTCCTACAATGCAATGTCGGAAAAAGTAATTGTCTGGAAAGAAGCGGAACCTCACTATACGAAGACGGTAATCTTAATAAAGGAGCTGGACCACCTCACCGGCCTGCTCTGTCGCTTACTTGCCTCTCTGGTCGTATTCGGGAGCGCAAGCGAGAATGATATCTGGGCAACTGTGAAACAGCTCGGCGGCAACGTCCATGAGGCCCGCCTGAAACACACCTATAAATATGTCCTAATTTTCACGGCTGCCACCGCTATCGGGGTCATGTTGGGGCGGGAGATTTCGGTCTCGCTACACAATGCTTTCCTGTTTCCCGAAAAACCGCTTGCGCACTTTGATTACACGACGCTTCGGTGGGTGGCCTATGCCATTGCAATGTATGTCCTGCCGATAACGCTCGTCTTTATTTCACGGACGCTCGCTTTCAGGCACCAACGGGAACAATCCGACCTAAACTATGGGTTCTATATGGCAATGATGGTAGTGGGGTTCATGGTCAGTACCACGTCTTCATTGCTTGTTCTCGAGTTAACTCACTACCGTAGAGAATATTTCAATTTTCTGGAAAGCTTCATACAACATATGCGCTGGGGAATTCTACCAGCACTCATGTGCGGTTTTGTGGCTTATCGGATGGATACGCCAGTGAGCGAAACGGAAGCTCTAGGTAAACTGATTTTAACCGCTGCGTTGCGTTTTCTTGGGTGGGGATCGGTCGCCGTCATCATCATGCTTTATGCTACCGACGACTTGACCATCCAGGAGACGAATCTGCGTTTCACACTTGTCGGCACGGCTTTCTTCGTAGTCGGCCTCCTGGGGGTATCTGCCCGTTTCAAAACGGCGAGGCCGGATGATTAGCCATTCCATCCCGTGTAATTATATTCTGAAAAGGAGTTCGCTGGTGGAGCGGGGACAGACCAATAAGGCTTGGGCGTTCGGTAGAGATCGATTTAAGCAACGCATTCAATATCAATTAGGGGGCGAGATGGGTCAAAAGCTAAAGGCGGGTACAGAAAACCTGAACTGTTTAATTAAAATCGAGCCTTATCTCTGGGCAAGATTGCATCATCGTCCGAGCAGGGTCGGGAGTTACCACTTCCGTAGTGAGCAAAAATTGAAATTAATGAACGTGCTATCGAGAAGGTTAATATCACTAGGGGCTGTTCTCATTTAAGCACAAATCAAAGTGCTGACTAGATTCAGCATGGTCATATAATTTAGTGCCAAGCGTTCGTAGCGGGTAGCGACGCAGCGGTATTCTTTCAGCTTTTGGAACAACCGTTCTACCAGATTGCGTTCTTTGTAGATGTCTTTGTCATAATCCCTGGGCGTTTTCCGGTTGCTTCTGGGCGGAATCACCGGCGTGGCACCGTTGCCTTTGATGACCTCCACAAACGCATCGGAATCATAGCCCTTGTCCGCCAGCACAAAGCCGGCGCGGAAGCCCTCAACCAACGCTTCCGCCCGGGTGTGTTCGGACACTTGCCCCGCCGTCAACAACAGCCGCACGGGGTTGCCCAAAGCATCAACCGCCGCGTGTATCTTGGTGCTTAAACCGCCCCGCGACTTGCCCATGGCTTCATGGCCTTGGCTGTTTTTTTGCCGCGCCGTGCTGGTGGGCCCGGACAATGCTGCCGTCCACCATCAGGTGTTCCAAGCCGGGGACATCCGGCACTGACGACGACAACTGTGACCACGTGCCTTTTTTGCCCCATCGGCTATAGCGAACGTACACCCGGTGCCAATGGCCAAATTCCTCCGGCAAGTCCCGCCAGGGCGAACCGGTGCGCGCTATCCACAGTACGGCTTCGATAAACCGTCGGTTGTCCTTTGCCGTCACGCCGCAAGGCCGTAAGATGGGTAGAGGCGGTAGCCGAAACCCATCACAAACGAAGGCACGATATATGGTTATGTTGAATTTTTAATCAATGGGGTCAGGTTGATTTGATTTATTGATGGTTCGGTGTATTTACCCTAGATTGGCGAATGACCAGTTTATGGAAAATAGAACGCAACTCTCGCAGTCCCGTGTGGGTCGAACTTGTCACTTCCAATTCGAGCCAAACTCGAATCTGTCGATCATCTGTTATAGAGGATCGTGATCCATAAATGGATTGGTAATTACCATTTTTGCTTCAATTTTTTGGCCATGTTGCATATCTTCCGAGAACAGGTAGGTGCAATCGGATTGCAGGGCAGCACTGGCAATCATGCTGTCATACAAAGAAAAGCCGTATCTTTCCGAAATTTCCAAACCCAACTCATGTGTTTCGAGAGTCAAGGGTTGGATCATGCAGACTTCTCGAATTGTTTTAAGCGTTTCGCGTATATCGGAATAGGACATGCCTAGTTTTCGTGATGCAACCGAGGC
>Ga0302321_100001060_pt1 | contig 23606 bp, 20 predicted proteins | sample Fen_T0_1_FD_202505 | JGI IMG/M metagenome (GOLD analysis project Ga0302321, IMG submission 202505) | Peat permafrost microbial communities from Stordalen Mire near Abisko, Sweden - Fen_T0_1 | ecosystem: Environmental > Terrestrial > Soil > Wetlands > Permafrost | place: Sweden: Abisko...
CAGCGTGTGCCCTACACATTGCCAGCGCCAAAGGTTGCGGTCGCCAGTCCGGCCCCGGTACCTCTCAGTGGAAATTTCACCTGGCGCGATGACTTTGACTCCGGCGCGGAACAGCTTGCGCCGTTGTGGCTGATGCTCCGCAACCCGCACGAAAAATGGTGGAGCCTGACTGATCCCAAAGGCAGCCTGAGCCTCACGCCGCGCAAGGACACACTTGAGGGCAAGGGCAATCCTTCTTTCTTCGGCCACCGCCTGCAGCACGCGAAATTCGAAGTGTCGACAGCGCTCACGCCGTCCGCATTCAAAGACGTTTCTGCCGGTTTGGCGCTCTTCCAGAGTGAAGGGCACTTCTACTATTTCGGTGTGCGGCGAGCCGACGATCGGCTTGTTTTCTTTGTTGAACTGGCCGACGGAGGCAAACCGGCGGTGAAAATCCAGACAACCGTCGCCGAGCCCAACCAGGTTGAGTTGCGCATCAAGGGCGATGAACTGTCGGGAGTTTTCGAATACAGGATACCCGGCCAGGAATGGCGCGTGCTCCTGGGCGACGCCGATCTGAAACCGATCACGACCAACGCCGCCGGCGGCGGTTTGCATTTTACCGGTGCCGTCGTGGGTGTGTACGCCCGCCGCGAATAACGACGGTGAACGTTTGAAAGCTGCCGACGTGTTTCTTTAATGCTTCTCCCGGCCCCGCTCCGGGAGAAGTTCAAATGGCTCATGCTGCGCGTCCAAGCAGAAGGGTGAAACGCGGTTGCCGCCCGGCCTGGAAATTTCAGCATCCTCGGCTCTTCACTGCAGAATTTAGCTCAGTTGTTGTTCACCTGCGACGGTTGCCAGACCAGAATCGCTTCACCTTGCTCCATAGATTCGATGAAGAGGTCTTCGGCTTCCGCATCGTGGAGCAGGAGATGCGATGGTTTGGCGGCTGTCGTCAGGAAGGGAAGGGGCCCATTTCTGTTTATATAATAGAGTGACCTGATTGTGCGGACGAGAATTAGCCACGCCTCATTGTAGGATACGTTTACTTTAAATCGCCCGTCCGAGACCGTGAGCACGCCTTTTTCAACCCAGTAGCCGATCCAGCGCTGAGGGACATAGGAAGTGGTTTGGTTTTTAGATAGATCCAGCTCGGGCACCAGTTTCTTCATAATCATGACGATATCCTGATCCAGCGGCAGCTTGGCCGCATTTCGCATAGCCTCCAGGAAACCAATTTCGGTGAGAAACCTCTTGGGCAGGCGAATGTCGAGACGCGTCATAGTATTGAATTTGCAGTGCCTTCTGGGCGGGACGAGAGGCTTTACAATCTATCGATCGATATGTTTGAGCCTGGATCCGGTAGAAAATTGTAATGCAAGAAAGACGAAAACAAGTGTAAATGTCAATTTAAAAATACGAAATTGGAATGCAGAAGGACGTTAGGCAGATCTTAGCCGGCGCACGGCGATGCGCTGCGCATCCCAAGGGATTGTGGCGGAAAAAACGCTAGGCGGAAAGAGCCATGGATCCTTTCCGGACTTGGCGCTTTCCGGTAGTTTCGCTACGATGAAGGATCGATGCCAACCCTCGCAGTAACGTGTGGCGCGTATGTTGAACCCTGTTAGGTCGCGAGTCGTGCGCAGAACGTTGCAACAATCTAGCCTGCAGCCCTGCTACCGCTGGTCGCGAGGTGGGCGCGACGCAGTTTGTGGTGTCAGCGAAAAGTCACGACCACGACAGTCGAGCTCGCGATAAAGGCCTTTCCCCTAAGTGACGCGCTACTTCGAGATGCTCCTGGCTTCTGACTGGAAACGGGCCTCCCAGCTTCGGATCAAGTTTTCGATTTCACCCGACGCCACGTTGGTCGGCTTCAACGTGAACTGAATGAGATGGAGCAGGGTTGGGTCTTTGGTGTTCGGAAAAAAGGCTAAGGCAATGGTCAACTGGAGGTCTCGGTCGCTGGTTTTGTCATACTGTACGCCGAAGACAGTGGCCGCTTTCCCGTTCTGCACGACCTTGGAATGTGCGGCACTTCTATTTTGATCGAAGTAACGCTGAAGTGAGGCGACGTACTGATCTGCACCGATTGCGGAAGCGAGGCGGATGCGTTGATAAGAAATCATCTGGGTCCATTGATCTGGAGTTTCCCCCTCCATTACATACTCCTCGGTGTCCACCTCCTCTGTGGCATTGCTGAAAACAAGGACGTAAACGTGCCCGTTGTGCTCGAATGTTCTCCGCGCTTGAAGGGGAGGAATAGCTCCGAAGCTGGCTGGGATGCCGGCGGCGAGTGATTCGGACGCCCATAAAAAACAGAAGAATCCAAATAGAACTAACGATGCAATAAAACGATGACGACTACTCATGGGAAGTGAAGGGGGCTTTGGAGTCTACCTTGGGCCGGACTTTAATATCAGATGTTTTGAGCGCTTCAGTTAAACGGGTGCGAGTAGCCCGCAAGCTGGAGATCTGTCCTTCCATCGCGCTGACTTTTGTTTCCAGAATTTCCGCTTTGAGGGCCTTGGCTTGGACTTCCGCCAACATCTCTTTTGTCTTCCGGTGGGCGGAGACCGCCTTATCCAGCGAGGCCTGGACAATTTTCGTTTCCGCTTTTAGCCGGGCTACCTCATCACTGTGCTCAACGCTGGACTTCGCGCGTTTCTGACTCCGTTCCAGCTCCGCATTCGTTTTTGCAACAAGCTCGCGGCCAGAATTGATTTCTTCCGCTGCATTGGCGAGCTGCGCTCTGAGGGATTTGACCTCGGCCTGGCTTGATTCTGCATGGCTGCGCAAACGCGCAACTTCCGATCCGAGATTTGTGCATTTCAGCTCAGCCTCCTCCTGAGAAATTCGCAGCGTCGATATTTCCGATTGCAGGCGATCTCGGACCACTTCCATGGCGCTTTGCATCGCAAGAACCTGCTGCTGCTCCTGCTGGAGCGAATGAATTTCTTCTCTCGCCTTGACCATGAAATCGATGCTCTCGGAGAGGACTGCTCCTCCTTGCTGCATCAGCTTCTGGAGTGATTGCAGCCTTTGAACTTTAGCCTGAACCTCCACGGTGGTTAGGCTGCTGGAAGTATCTTGAAGTTGTTTTTCTTCAGGCATGTGGTTGCGGTCGTGGTTGCTTCAGCAGTAGAATCGGGAGCGGTCAGCGGAGGTGGAGCCTCCTCCTCACTGTTCGTGGCCTTGGTGGGCGTTTCGGCCTGGCTAATCGGTTGAGCGGACTCATCAAGGACTGGGCCTCCGGACGCCAAACCATCATTCACATTCTGCAAAATCTGGTCCATGGGCTCCTGCATGAGCATGGAAAGGCCCGCCAGGGCCGCCTCGCGTTTGGCCAGAGCCTCGGATTTTGCGGCGGCGATTTCCTTGTGCTGGTTGGCTTCCTGTTCCGCGAGACGAGCGCGTTCGATTGCCTGGTGCAGCTTGTCTTCGAGGAGGTCACAGCTTTGTTGTGTGACGGCTAGTTCGGCCGTCACCTGTTGGAGGCGGTCTTGCTGGACTTCAAGCCGGTTGGCCGTGTCGTCTAGTTTTTGCGTGGCCTGGAGGGCAAGCGCGTTCACCTTTTCCATCTGCGTATGGAGGCTGGCCGAGGCCTGCGTGATGATTGCCTCGACCGCTTCACGGTTGATTTCCAAAAACTGTTGCGCTGACGAAAGACTGACTTCGTTTCGCAGCTGTTCGATGCGGTCCATCAGGGCCTGAACTTCGCCATGTTTCTTTGTCACAAGCGCAACGTCTTTGGACATCCGTTGCTCCGTACCCTGAAATTGAATACAGATTGTCTCAAGCGCCTTGCCTAGCGTGTCCATCTGCGCCTTCTGATCCTCGTTCGCCAGCATCAGCGAACTATATTGTTGTGAAGGCACCAGCGCAGCCGACTGGGCGGAAGTCACAACCTGCTGAACCTGCTTTTGCGACCGCATCATGTAGTAGAGGACGACTCCTCCACCGATGGCGAACGCGGTCAGCAACCCAAGTCCGAGCATTGTGAACAAATGGAGCGTCTCGCTTCGGTTGGTCTGCTTGAATTCGTTTAATGAGCTTGCGATCCGTTTTTCTCCCGCTTCCTGCGTTTCCTGGATTGCCTTAAGCAGGGAATCGGAGTCCGGCCGCGCCGAAGCGAGGGATTCAACCGCTTTCCTCACATTCTCCGGCATGGCCGCTGTCGTCTCGTCGCTGCCCGCGCTTTCCGCATCCATCGAGACGAGCAACTCGACTACAGAACCATGGGCCGCCTCGGTGGTGAAAACATGTAGCGTATTCGCCGATCTTTCTTCCGTGACATAGCTGTCAGCCGGCAGCAACCGCTTCATGATCGACACGACGTGAGTAGCCCGCCCGGGATCGCCTAGTTTGAGGTTTCTCAACTGGTAAGAATGCATTACCATTCCCTGCCCCGGCGTCGCTAGGGCGCTGCCGGGGCCTGGCGAAGCGGGCGCGGTCAGCAGTCGCGAGAGCAGGTCTTGCGACCAGCCTTCATTCTCAGCCGCCTGTGCCTGGACGTGCCAGACCGCAAAGACCGAACCAAGAACAGCGACGAGTAAATTTCGTAGGGTTTTGAAATGCACGTCACACCTTTTGTCGGATACCTCGGGCCGATTTACCGCCCTCCCTCCTGCCCGTTTTTGGCGATTTCGCAGTAGGTGCCGCCAAAAAACGGGATGTCTTTAAAACCGTATCCCCGGCGCCCTTCCTGGAAAATTAAGGAGGGCGCGCAAAGCTTGACGACGGAGGAAAAGTGTACGGAGAAGAATGCTTTTTGCATGGGAGAGGCAGCCCCGGGTTTGTTTACAGTTTCGTATGTGGCCGTTTAGCATTTCACTTGTCAATGATTTTAGTGAATAAATTGGCGCTTTCAATTCTTCCGAGACACAGCGTAGGTCCAAAGCCGTTCAGAAGACGATCGACTGGAGGAGCTGTCTCGCTCTGCATCAGACGGAAGGCATTAACAGATATCGCTCAGCTCGGATTATTGACCCTGCAGGCTTATCGGAAAGAGAGGTTGTTTGCCTTGTTTGGTTTCACCCGGAAGATTATCCATGGTGGAGCGATGAAGCTGGATTGGTTTGAATATTATGACCCCATAACATCAATTTATGAACGTGATGAAAAATAGAGCCATGCCCGCAAAAAAGATCCTTTGCCTCCTATTGTTTGGTGGTGCCTTGCAATTACTGCAGGTTGTTGCCTTCGGTGGCATCACGGTCCAGCAGAACCTCGGCGTCGGTGCCACGAGTTGGCCAGGCACGCCGCTTGTCAGCACGACAAGCACGCCCGCTTCGCAGGCGACCGTGGGTGAAAGTTTTTCGGGTGCCACGACGACCTCGCTCGGGCAGACTTTCACGCTGGCGCCAGGCAATAATTATACGCTCCAGACGGTTTATCTTTATGCGGGTGAAGGCACCGGCACGAGTAGTTCAGCCACGATCACGGTCAATCTCTACGATCTGGGCGCAATCACGGCACCAAACCCGAATCCTTACTCGACCAACAACAATCTGCTTGGCGGTGGCAGCGGTGTAGCGATCACCTACACCACCCAAGCGACGGGTTTGTTGGAACTCGATTTCACGGGGACTGATCAGGTCACGTTGGGTGCCGGCCACATGTATGCATTTGAGATCGCTGGGATGAGTGGCACCAGCCCGATGAACTGGTATCGCACGGGGAGTGATCTTTATACCGGTGGTGCCGCCTATCGGAGCCGCGGCTGGATCAATGGCGGCAGTGCACGCGATTTCTCGCTGGCCGTCTACGGCAGCGTGACGACGAACCAGCCAGCCCCGGTAAATTGCATAGTAAATGCGGCCTCCGTAAAGCAGCAGATCGACGGCTTTGGTGCGGGCGTGGCGTTTCTGTATAATAGCGGTGAATACGGTCTCTCACCGCAGGATCCGCTGCCGGAGTCGCAGATGGACCAGCTCTTCGGCACGACGGGGACACAGTTCGGCCTCACGCTGCTTCGCATGCGCATTCCCCCCGACGGCGACTTTGCGAATAACGTGACAGATGGCCAAAGAGCCCATGCACGCGGGGTGAGAATCCTTGCGACGCCTTGGACGCCGCCGGCGACACTGAAGGACAATGGCAGCCTTATCCACGGTTCGCTCCTGCCAGCGAAGTACGGCGATTATGTCACCTACTTGAATAGCTTCTTGAGCCAGATGGCGTCCAGCGGCGCTCCTGTCGGTGTCGTCTCGATTCAAAACGAACCCGATTGGGATGCTACCTACGAAGGTTGTCTTTGGACGGCGGAACAGTTTCGCGTTTTCTGCCGCGACAATGCGGGGTCAATCTCGGTGCCGGTGATGATGCCAGAGTCGTTAAAGTCCGACCATACCCTATCTGATACCACGCTGAACGATCCCACGGCAGCGGTGAACGTGGATTATATTGGCGGGCACCTTTATGGCGCCACGATCTCGGACTATCCTCTTGCGCGCAGCCTAAACCTGCCCATCTGGATGACTGAGTATCTGGAGAACGATCAGGTCGTAAGGGACACAGCGGGCAATCCCGTTAAAGATGCCAACGGCCAGCTCACCCGGTTGAGCGACAGCGAGACCATCCCGGGTGCGGTCACCACAGCGCGGCAGATCATTGATTGCCTCACGGTTGGCAACATGAGCGCTTACATCTGGTGGAAATGCATTGGTGATTCCAATGGGTTGTTGAACAACGCCGCCGCGCCAGAGCGTCGCGGCTTTGTTATGGCGCAGTTTAGCCGCTTTGTGCGGCCAGGTTCTCATCGCATTGACGTACCCATTAATTCCGGCCCGTTGGGCATCGCCGCATTTAAGAATCCGACCGATGATCGTTTGGTCATCGTTGCGGCCAACAACACAACTTTGGCCGTCAATCAGACGTTCAACCTGCAGAGCGCAGCGGTTACGTCGGTCTCGCCTGTCATTACTTCGGCTATGCAGACGTTGGAGGCTCAGGCTGATGTTTCGGTCACCAATAACGCATTTACCTACACGATCCCCTCGTACTCGGTTGTCACTTTCACCGGTTCGATGACCAGCAGCTCCTCCAGTTCGTCTTCGAGTAGTAGCTCGAGTTCCTCTTCTTCGTCTTCGAGCAGTAGTAGCTCCAGCTCTTCTAGTTCATCGTCGAGCAGTTCGAGTTCATCGAGCTCGTCGAGTAGCAGTTCAAGCAGTTCGTCTTCATCATCATCAAGTGGTAGTAGTAGCGGCTCAGGAGGCGGCGGTGGTGCTAGCGCTCCCTGGCTCGGTGGATTACTGGCTGTTCTGTGCTCCGCTCGAAAAATGCAGCGGCGAGCCGGGCACTGACCGCATGTACTAGCCAAGGATTACTGGAAGAAAATCTGCCTTGGTGATTTAGCCTGGCCTCACGTGACCTTGATGTATCCGAACTGACGATACCAGAAGAGCATTTCAAAAGATGCCGTAGCCGCGTCAATAGAGACGCGGGATTGCGCGCTCCTCCAATGACCGCTGCTTAATGGCAGCGGCTACGGCTACGGTTTTCTTGAAATGCTCTAGCGTCGCCAATCATCAAAATCGGCTTCAAATATACCCATGGCCAAATCACTCGCCAATGAAGAGCTTCGGCGCGCTGCGCTAACCATGACCCTGCGGCGAGGCCAGTTGTTTAGCGGCCTGCCCGAAGCCGATCTGGCGGAAATCGCGGCGCTGGTTCACATCAGGGTCCTGCCTAAAGAGGGTTATCTCTTTCGCGAAGGAGGCGCGGCTGAAGGATTCTATCTCGTGCAAAGTGGCGCGATCAACGTTCACCGCGTAAGTGGGAGCGGCAAGGAGCAGGTCATTCATGTTTTTCGCCCGGGGGAATCATTTGCCGAAGCATCGCTCGCTTCCACGACAGGTTATCCGGCGAACGCGAGAGCGATAGAACCTAGTTCGGTTTTGCTGGTGCCGAAAGTTGGGTTTCTCGCGCTGGTCGCCAAGCGGCCCGATCTGGCCATGCGTATGCTCGGCTCGATGAGCCAGCATTTGCGCGTGCTGGTAAGCTTGCTCGACGATCTTACCTTAAAAGATGTCGAGACGCGTCTCGCGCATTGGTTGGTGAAACGCTGCCCGCAGCCGCCCTCCGAAGTTGCGGTGGTGTTGAAACTGGGCATGACAAAGCGCGTGCTCGCGGCCGAACTTAGTACCACGGCCGAGACGCTCTCGCGGACACTGGCTCATTTTCGCGAATCTGGATTGATCTCGGTGCGCGGTGCGGTCGTGACGGTGCTAAGGCCAGCCGGCCTCGCGGCGCTCCTCCGGCGGAATCTTGGCGACGGATAGCGGCGTCGGTAGCGGGTGCCCCGGCTATTTGTCGGGCTGATACCATTTCTCCCCTAAACGTATAATAACGGGAGGCGATGGGAGAGTTAGGGACGGCCAGCCTTGGCCGTCCGGTTCGAATTGAGCAGCAGACGAGCGACGTTCGCCGACGACCCGGCGGGTCGTCCCTACCTTAAATCGGCAACGGCATTGCTGAATCTGCCTTATTTTTGCAGTGAGCGCGCGACGCCATATTGAAGGCCGCGCAGTTCGGAAAGACCTTTCAAACGTCCGATCAGCGAGTAGCCGGGGCAGGTCGGTTCCGGGCGCCGGAAATCGTCGAGGATTTTGTGTCCGTGATCGGGACGGAGCGGAATACTTTGGTCTTTACGATTAGTTTCGCAGCGTCGCATCTGTTCCGAGATGAGCGCGTGTACCACCGCATACATGTCGGTGGAACCGCCGAGGTGCGTCGCTTCATAAAAAACGCTGTCCGCTTTGTAGGCGACGTTGCGCAGATGGACGGCGTGGATGCGTGCTCCGAAGCGCCGGGCGATGGCGGGCGGGTCGTTATCCAAACGTGCACCGAGCGATCCGGTGCAATAACAGAGTCCGTTGGCGGGCGAATCTGACATGGCGATGATGTCGGCGAGATCCTGCTCGGTGGAAACGATGCGTGGCAGGCCGAGGACTGAAAACGGCGGATCATCAGGGTGAATGGCGAGGCGCACGCCTGACTGCTCGGCGACGGGAGCAACGGCCTCAAGGAACAGGCGAAGGTGTTCTTTCAGCTGCCGGGTATCGATGGCTTTGTATCCATCCAACAAGGCGCGCAAGCCGTCGATGCTCATGTTGAGCTTTACACCGGGAAACAGGTCGAGCGTCTGTCGCGTGAACTCCGCCTGGCCGGCCGGGCCGATTTTCTCCCAGTATTCGGCCGCTGCCTTTTGCGTGGCGGGCGTGAAACTGGTGGCAGCATCCTTTCGTTGGAGCGCGAAGATATCGAACGCGGCAAACTTCACGGGATCGTAAAGCAGAGCTTCCGCACCATCTTCCAATCGGTAATGTAAATCCGTGCGAACCCAGTCGAGCACCGGCATGAAATTGTATATAACCGTCTCAATGCCTGCCTGACCTAGGCGGCGCAGCGTCGTCTTATAATTTTCAATATACCGGGCAAAATCGCCCGTGCGGGTTTTAATTGACTCGTGCACCGGCACGGACTCCACCGCGGTCCAGCGAAGTCCGGCGGCGGCGATCAGGTCGCGCCGCTGCTCGATGTCTGCAAGCGGCCATTCCTCGCCATAGGGAATCTCATGCAACGAAGTGAAAACAGCGGTAGCGCCGGTCTGGCGGATTTCTGCGAGTGAAACCGTGTCGGCCGGGCCGAACCACCGCATAGATTCTTCCATCAACGGAAGTGCCTTGGGAGATGCCATAAATTATACTCCGGAAAAACAGGAGAAGCCTCCATCCACCGGCAGAATCGTACCGGTTACGAAGGCCGCGGCGTCGCTGATCAGGAATTGCAGGGCGCCGTGCAGCTCCGCCGCTTCACCGAACCGTTTGAAAGGAGTTTTAGCCAGGACCGCCTGGCCGCGTGCCGTCGGCGTGCCGTCCTCATTCAGGAGGAGGCGGCGGTTTTGTTCGGCGATAAAAAAGCCTGGTGCGATCGCGTTGACGCGAAGGCCGGGACCGGATTTTTGGGCGAGTTCAACCGCGAGCCACTTTGTGAAATTGTCCACCGCGGCTTTGGCATTCGAATAACCGAGGACGCGGGTGATCGCCTGGGTCGCCGCCATCGACGAAAAATTGACGATGCAGCCGCTCTTTTGTGCAATGAATGTTTTGGCGAAAACAAGCGACGGTATGACGGTTCCGTCCAGGTTCAACCCGACCACCTGACGATAGGCCGCCAGGTCGAGGTCGAGAACCGATTTGTCGGGAGGAATGGTGGCTCCGGGCTGATTTCCGCCCGCCGCATTGATCAACGCGTCGATACGGCCGTAGCGTGCGACCACTGAGTCGCGCACCTTTTCCAATCCGGCCTGATCCAGAACATTGCAGGGATAGCTCACGCATTCTCCGGGCAGTCCCTTGGCCTCGGCCAGCGCGCGGTCAAGCTTGACCGGGTCGCGCGCCAGAAAAACCACGCGGGCGCCTTGTGCGACAAGGTGCCTGGCCGCTGAACCGGCGAGCACGCCGGTGGCGCCAGTTACAACAACCACGCGGTTGGTTATATCGAAGAGCGATGAGGTCTTGAGCATAAATTCGATTTGTCGTTCAGCGCCGCAGGCGCAGCGAATGTCTTGATCAGGGATGATTTTGAATAGTCAGGAAATCCTCGGTGAGAGCTGATTGAAGTTTGCGGATCGCAGGCGGCTACGAGGACGCTTCAATTTGAAAACAGTTTCAAATCAATCGCGTCGGCCATGATTTTGTAGCCGTTTGCGGAGGGGTGGAGATGATCGCCGCCGTCCACCGCCGAGGTAAGGTGGGTCAGGTCGTTGGGATCACGCGTGGCCAGATCGAAGTCGATAACCCCGTCGAACATGCCGCTCGTGCGAATCCACTGGTTGACTGTTTGTCGATCCGCCTCGAATCCGGGATTCGAATAAAATGAACCGCCACCTGGTAAAATCGTTGCTCCTAAAACCAGGATGTGGTGCGCATGGGCACGCAGAATAATCTGTTCATACGCGCCGATTATGTCTTGGGCGATCGTCGAAGGTTTATTTTCTTCACGCTTGGCCGTGCCGAGGTCATTGACGCCTTCAAGCACGATGAGCCAGCGAACTCCAGGTTGTGCGAGCACGTCGCGATCGAACCGGGCGAGTGCGCTTGGCCCCAGGCCGTCACCGAGAAGCCGGTTGCCGCCGATTCCCTGATTGAGGACCGTGATTAAACGGGAGGCGGGATTTGCGAGGAGGCGACGCGAGAGCTGGTTGGGCCAGCGATCATTCTGATTGGTTGTTGAGCCGCGACCGTCTGTGATCGAGTCACCCAATACTACAATAGCCGATGCGGGTTGGTTGGCCTGCGTGTCGACGTGACTCAGGAAATACCAATGATCGACCTTGGTCGCCTCGGGCAGAGCCGTGGCCGCGACGCTGTTGCCGGAGCAAAAGAACGACGTCGTTCGAGATCCCGGGTGGCCGGTTACTTCGGCGGGTGCCGATTGCACGTGGACGCTGATGGCGAGGTTCGTTAATGCAGTGACTTCAAAATCGAGCGGGTCGGAAAGCAGCGACGTCCCAGCTGGGATGACCACGGCGCGGTTGCCATTGAAGGTGAGGTACTGGCTGCTGCCGGGCTCGATAACATCGCCGTCGGTGGAACGGGCCACGCAGGCTACGTCGATGGAAAGGGGCGCATGGCCAAAAAGATTCGATAGGGTGATGCGGATCTTATGGCCGGAAATCGCCGGCTGCACGATCTGCCGCAAGGTCGCATCGTGAAGAAAAACGACCGGTGGCATGTTGTTTGGTTCGGTAAGCTGCTGTGCAGAAACCCACGACCCGATCCAGCTGTCCACTCTTGCCGTGTGGTTCGTCGCGGGAAATTGCGACGCGCAGCCCGTAAAAACGAGCAGGGCGAGGAGCGCCAGAGATCGGGGATGGGGGTTCGTCATGACTGCGGGGCGATTGAGGTGAGTAAAGGGGGGATAGGGACCAGGGTCTCGCATTCGTTGTCCAGTTTGCGAGGTGGCAGACGCGATAGGGGACATGCCTCTGAAGATTGACAAGTAACACCTCCGAAAAGGGGCGCAAAACGGGATCCAGACTAACATTAGGATAGAGTGGAGCAGCCGGCGACGAAGGGGAGGACGGGCGGTTTCGCGGAAACAGCCTTGGCGAACGGGCGGACTGCAGTAGCTTTCGTTTTTAACATGGCAGTTCATCAGAGAGCACATTCCATCCGCCCGCCCGGCAAGGGGCTGCATGAGATCACGGAACTCGTCGCGCGCGAAGTGAAGCTATGCGGATTAAGTGACGGCACGGCCACGATCTTCTGCCAGCATACCAGCTGTAGCCTGATCATCATGGAAAACGCTGACCCGACGGCCCGGGCAGACCTCGAGTCATGGTTTGAGCGTCTAGTTCCAGAAAGTGATGCGCATTTTGAACATACGCTTGAAGGTCCGGACGACATGCCGGCCCACATTAAGATGGCGCTCACGCGGACGTCTGAGACGGTGCCGTTTTCGAACGGCAAGCTGTTGCTTGGCACTTGGCAGGGGATCTACCTCTGGGAGCACCGGAAGCAGGGCCACGCCCGTACGGTCATCATCACGGTGCATGGCGGGTGAACGGGTTTTTGTGCGGCTTGTTTCTTAACCGTTTCGATCCTGTGCTCCCTATTCAATTCGTTTCCAGAGCTTCGCACGGTACGATTTCTAGAATCAGAATTTGATCGGCGGAAACTATCCCCGGGACCCAGTAATTCCCGCCCCGGCGGGGAACTTTGTCTGGAGGGCGCCGGACAACGCTGTTGAAAGACTAGCGGTAGTGAAAGGTTTTGGTAGGAACGCGGCAAAGCCTTGGGTGCGAGCTCGGGGGGCATCCATTTGCGCGCCGAATCCGGCGACGAGGATGACTGGCAGGTCAGGACGCGTACTCCAGAAGCTGCGCGCCAAGTCGAGACCGGTGATGCGGGGCATGAGGTAATCCACGATCACTGCAGCAAAGGCGCCCGGGTTTTGCGCAAAAAGTTCACGCGCCTGATTCGGGTCAGTGACGGCGGTGGCGCGGTAATTCATCTGTTGGAGCAATTGCGCGCAGGTTCTTGCCACACTGGGTTCGTCGTCGACCACCAGCACATGCTGGCTTTGGCCATCGGTCGTGGTCGAAATGGCTTTACTGGCGGGAGGATGTGCGGTGGTCGGTGCCGCGGGAAAATAGAGCGAAAAGGTGCTGCCTTTGCCCGGCGCGCTTTCGACGCCGATCATCCCTTCGTGCGACTGGACGATGCCATGAACAACGGCGAGACCGAGTCCGGTTCCTTCGCCGGGAGCTTTGGTGGTGTAGAAAGGCTCGAAGATATGTTCAATTACTGAGGGAGGCATCCCGGCTCCCGTGTCGCCGACATTGAGCCGAACGTAGGCCCCGGCCGGCAGCGCTGGCCGGGAACCGCTGCTGCTCACATCGATGTCGAGGGCCGACAAGGTGATGGTAATGGTGCCGCCCGCGGGTGCCATGGCCTGCGCGGCATTGGTGCAAAGATTCAGCATGACCTGCTGGATCTGGCTTTCGTTCGCGATCACCGTGCGGTCCGTTGATAACGAGAGCTGTATTTTGTTGTTCTTGCTGAGGGTGGAGCGCGCGAGGCGCAGGGCGTCCTCCACCACCTTCGAAAACACCACGGCACGTCGCTCGATGGACTCGCGCCGGCTGAAGGTAAGAATTTGTTTGATGATCTCGCGAGCCCGGTGTCCGGCGTTAGCGATTTCTGCGACGGACGCGTGGGCCGGAGCCGCAGCGGGAAGCTGGTCCAGCTCGAGGCGCAGTAAATCCGAATGCCCAAGGATCGCTGTGAGGATATTGTTGAAATCGTGGGCAATTCCGCCGGCAAGATTGCCGAGAGCTTCCATTTTTTGTGAACGGTGGAGTTGTTGCTCGAGGCGTTGACGTCTGGCTTCGGCGTCGGTGCGGGCGGTGATGTCTTGAACGATTCCAAGCCAGCGCGCCGGACGCGCGCCCTGGCCTTGAAATAGGGCGCCGCGGATCAGGAGGTGTTTGACCTGAGCTTGTCCCGGACCTTGGAAACGTACTTCCAGGTTGATGGTTTTTGCCGTGGGATGGGACAGTGTGCTGAGCGTTTCAGTGGCGCGGGCACGGTCGTCGGGTGCGATGTCGCCAATTAAGCTGGCGAACGTGGAGGGGTCGCTCGTGCCAGGATACCCAAGGAGCGCGCGGGCTTCTTCGGTCCAGCGAACCACACCTTCGGCGTTGCATTCCCAGCAGCCAATGCCGCCGGCTTTTTGGGCCATGCGAAGGAGCTCGTTCGCGCGTTGGTGCCCGTCGATTTCGGCCTCTAGACCTTGCACGGTGGCCACCAGTTTTTCGTTCAGCCTGCGGACCGATTCTTCGGAGGAGGAGAGGGCGGTGTTGGTTTTGGAAAGTTCGAGCAGCTTGTCCTCGAGTTTGACCAGAACCATGCGCGAATATTCCTGCAGCTGGCTGCGGTCGAGCTGGGTGTTGACGGCTCTCCGCGGGGCCCCGGCTTTCACGCTGGCCACCACTTCCACCACGATGGAGAGCAACTGGTCTGGTTCGATCGGTTTGACCACGAAGCGATCCACGCCGATCGAAAGCGCGAAACGTTCGTCGCTATCGGCGGTGTACGTGGCGGTGTAAAGAATGAAAGGCAGGGCAATGAAACGTTGGTCCTTTCGAATGATTGTGCAAAGCTCGAAGCCATCCATGAAGGGCATCAGGGCGTCGGAGACCACGGCATCCGGCAGGCCCCGGGTGTTAAGCAAATCGAGACCTGCGCGCCCGTTGGTGGCGGACCAGACCGAGTGGCCGCGGGCGGTGAAAAACTGCTCGAGCAGATAAAGGCTCTGGGCATTGTCTTCGACGACGAGGATGTTCATGGCGGTGGCAGCCCGGCGGGCAAAAGACGAGCGACGCGGTTGATAAAGTCGTCGGGCTCAAACGGCTTCTCGAGGTAGTCGGCGACTCCGAGCGCGAGCGCTCGCTGCCGGTCCCCCGATTGTGCATACGAAGTCACCACCAGTATGGGGATGCTGGCAGTTGCATGTTGGGCGCGGAGGCGCGCGGCCACTTCGTAACCGTCCATCTCGGGCATTTGAATATCCAACACAATGAGGGCGGGATTGGTGCTTTCCGCGAGGGCGAGACCCCGGGCGCCATCACGCGCGTGGCTGACCTCGCAACCGATCTTCTCCAGGAGAAAAGTGGCGAGGTGGCGGTTGGTCTCGTTGTCTTCGATCAGAAGGACGGAGGGTTTCATCGGCGGTCGGGGCTGTTCTCCCAAACGGAGGACGGTTTACTATTGTTGGAATTGGCGGGAAGGGTCAACGGAAGGGTAACACTGAAGACCGAGCCGTGGGCATAAACGCTGGTGACCTCGACCGTACCTCCGAGCATGGTCAGGAGCTTGCGCACGAGGAAAAGGCCAAGTCCGGTACCTTCGTAAATCCGCCGGGCCGAACCATCGACTTGGCGGAATGCTTCAAAGAGCCGGCCCAGGTTTTCCGGCCGGATGCCAATGCCGGAGTCATGGACGGCGATCTTAAGCTGGTCGTTGGCCGAAGCCGTGGCGACGACGCGCACGGAACCTTTTTCAGTGAACTTTACGGCGTTGTTGGCGAGGTTAAGGACGATCTGGAAGAGGCGTTTGCGATCGGTGAAAAGGGCCGGCAGTGGGGCCGCAATCTCAGTGGAGTAGACGAGGTGTTTGGTCGAAACTATCGGCGCAAGCGTGCGCTCCACGTCGCGCAAGACATCCGCGGGATCGAACTGCTCAGGGAAAAGTTCGACCCGGCCTGCTTCGACTCGTGAGACATCGAGCAGGTCGTTGATCAAACCAAGTAGGTGGCGGGCGGAGCCGTGGATCATCTCCAGTTGTTTGGTCTGCTCGGGGTTGAGGCCACCAGCCATGCCCTGTTTGAGGATCGCGCTGAACCCGATGATTGAGTTGAGCGGGGTGCGCAGTTCGTGGCTCATCGTGGCGAGAAACTCGCTTTTGAGCCGGTCGAGTTCCTTCAGCTTGGCATTGGCTTGTTCCAATTCACAAGTTCGTTCTCCAACGCGGCGCTCAAGGTTTTCGTTAAGCGCGCGGACCTCGTTTTCGGCCCGGTGACGTTCGGTGATGTCGACCTGCGTCATGAGGATGGTCGGGTCGCCATCGATTTTAACCAAAGTGATGGAAAGCAGGAAAAACCCTTTTTGTCCGCCGGCGCGATTGAGGAGCACCTCATGGTCGTGGATTTCTCCGGATTGGTCGACCTCGCGAAGAATTTTTGAGCGGAGGTCGACATCAGGCCAGAGACCGAGTTCGAGCGAGGTCTTTCCCGCGGCGGTGCGCCGGTCGATGCCGAACGTTTGTTCCCAACGGTCATTTACGTCGACGATGCTGTGGTCGATTACCCGTACGATCGCCTGGGGAATGGGTGCGCGCCGGAAGGCCTTTTGAAAGCGCTCTTCGGATTCGCGAAATAGCTTCTCGGCACTGGTTCGCTCGGTGACGTCAAGGACGAGCGATGAAACGCTGGCGACTTGGCCATTTGCGTCGGCCACGGCCGTGCTGTACCATTCGCACTCGATGGTGCGTCCGTCGCGGGTGATGTTTTGGTTGGAGTGGCGCGTGCCAGTCCGGCTTTTGAGCAAAGTCTGCCAGGACTCGGCGACTTCGGCGCGCTCATGCTCGGGAATGATGAACGTCCCGTGCTTGCCGAGTGCATCGACGGCCGTCCAGCCGAAGATGAGTTCTGCGGCGGGATTCCACGCGGCGATACGAAAGTCCGGAGTCCAGTCAATCACGCCCAGCGGTGTATTCTCCAAATGGAGACTAAGGCGTCGCTGGCTGGAGCGAAGAGCTTCTTCCGCACGCCGTTGTTCGGTGACATCAATACTGGCGCAGACCACACCGGTGATCGAGTCCCTGGCGCGGACCGGTGCGAACACGGCATGGGAAAAGATGATCCGCCCGTCTTTCTGGCCAACCAAGTCGCGAGCGACAACGGCCCCGTTGAGAACGCGCGAAAAGTTTTCCGCAAGGGGAAACGTCGTGCCTTCCTGGCGCGGGGCCTCGTCGAGCTTGAGGCCGAGCAGGTCCCCGGTACGGCGCTGCGCGGCGGGGTTCTGAATCATGCACCGGCCCTGAGCGTCGAAGACCCAAAGTTCAAACGGCACGTGGGAGATAACCGCATCGAGCAAAGCTTCGCGGTCAGTACGGCGCATTATCTCCTCTTGCAGTGTGACGTTGGCGGCGGTGAGTTCGTGCTGCCGGTCGGAGATGGTTTTCACCATTTCTTGGAAGGCGGTGCCCAAGTCGAGCAACTCGCGGGGCACGGCGCGCAGTGCCAGTTCCGCCGATCCGCCGACGGCTAAGCCCCGCACGGCTGCTCGCAACTGTTCAACGGGACGCGCCACCAGCCTGGCAAAATACAAACTGCCGAGAACCGCGGCGACAATTGAGATAAAGGCTACCGAAAAAACCAGCCAGCGTTCGCGGTGGAGGAAGGCCGCCGCAGCCCGGCTGCCATTCGAGAGCGTGAGAACAGTCCAGCGCGGTGCCGGCGGGCTTAAGTCGCCAGTCTGACCGAACCAGTTGCGACCAGCATTGGGCATCAGAAACGGCGCCTGGGACTGCATCCACTGGCTCGGCGTAGCAGCGGGAACTTCGCCCAGTCCAACCTGCTGCAGGTCCGGGTGCGCGATCAGCCATTGCTGGCCACTCCGCCGCGTTTCAACGATAAATGGCTCCGCACCCGTTTCGTGACGCAGCTGTTTCAGGAAATCGCTGAGTGCGGCGGCGTCGTAATCGGCGTCCCATACGCCAGCGAGTGCACCGGAGGGAGTAAAGACGGGAAGAACGTAGGTCACGCCGATGACCGGCCGCCGACCTTCGTAATCGGTAAATGGATACGCCTCGGTCCAGCCTGGTTTGCGGGTCGACACCGCCTGTTGAAAGAACGGTCGATTCCGCGGGTCGTAGCCGTCCCAGGGCGTTTCATCCACTAGGTAAAACCGGCCGCTCTGATAGCGATGCGTACGGATGACGCGTTTGCCTTCGCCGTCATCGACGTAGACCAGCCATTCCATCAGGCCATCGGCTCGACGTCGGAGAAAGGCCGCCTCTCCGGTCGCAGCGAGCGAGAAACCGAGATAGGTGAGCTCCGGGCGTTGCTCGAAGGCAGGGACCAGCCGGGAGAAGATCGTTTCCCATTCCACCGACGCCAGAGCCTTGCCGCCCATCGCCCGCGAGGCGGACTCCGCGGTCAACTCGGCCGCGTGCAAGAGCTGCTCGACGCGGTAAACGACGCGGTTAGAGATTTCGTCAAGTTCGGTTCTGGCAACGCTGCGCGCGGCCAGGCGCCCCTGCCCGAAAACCACCAGCGTCGTCGCGCAGGCGACGCTTACGACGAGAACCAGCGAGCCTGCCAGCAACCAGGTTCGAATCGACCTCCGGTGGAGCTTCTTGCGAAAAACTCTGAGCACGATTTCCGCACGATGGTTGAGAACGGCTGGTTCGGCGAGTCTATATCGGTCGCATTGGGTAGTTTGACTGGAGTGAAATAGGGAGTGATTGCGCGCGGGGTTGGTTTGAGTGAAAACGCCAGCCCGATCCGCTGCCTTGACCCATCGCCTGCCTATCGTCAGAGAAAGCGCGGTATGGAAAACGAAACTGACGAACCGGCGTTTCTACGCGACCTCGTGAAGGCCTCCCGGCAAAAAATTCACCAGGTGAAATGGGTTGATCGTGACGGCACGGACCGGGTGACGCGGCTGAGTGTGCCTGAGCAGACTCGCCTCAACGCGATCGCGCATGACCGGAAAATTTCCATGAGCGAAGTCATGCGCCAGGCTGCGCATGTCCCTGTGTCTCCCAGAAGCGCCGCTGGACCTAGCGCCTAGGCGCGCACGACGGTTCGGGGTAGGTACGCGTGATCCCTAACGCGCCGTTGAGAGTGGAGTCGAAGGCGGCGGACCAAGGGATAGTCCGCCCCACCTCGATCAGATCGTTTTACGCCTTGCCCTTGAGCAACTCGGCGAGCGCGGCCTCGTCGACCTCGCCTTTCACCTCGTGCAGCTGATGGAGGATCGACATGCGATCATCGGGACCGCTCGAAGAAATTTCGAGCATCCAGTCTTCCGTCTTCGCTGCGGCGACAATGACCTCGTCGGCCCAAGCGATGACTTCAGTGGCTTCGACAAAGCCGCCGGTAATGCCGCGAATAAAATATTCTGCTTTGGTGCGATGATTCATCCGACTACTCGGACCAGAAAGAGCTGCCCTTGCCAAGCGACTATGCCGCGGGGAGTCTTTTTTCTGAGATGGGCGTAAATAGGAAACTCAGGAAAACTGGAATCCGGAAGGTGGGGAGCGTTGTCCCTAACGCGCCGGAGCGATATCGCTCACGAACTCACTCCGTTTTCTGCATCAAAACAGCGAACCCTGAACCGGTACTGCCGTCTTTGGTGCCGCTGGGATCACTGCCGGGCTGAACCTCTTGAGCGCCTGCGCGAGTGGGCAACTGTCTTCGTCGATCACACGACCCTGGCGATAGTGCTTAAGCAATTGAACCGAATGCTGAGCCAGCACGCGGCGCACTTCACGGCGTTTACCTTTCACGGGCGGGATATGCATGCGATCGTAGCCGGTCGTTTGGTGGCGCATCCACGCGACGATGGCGGCCGCGGCGCGCTGGTCGATAGGAATGCGTTCGGTGCGCGCGACCGTGCCGCTGCCCACGGGCACGGCGTGATCGGCGATGAGGCGCGACAGCACCTCGGCCTTTTCGGCGTGGATCGGATGAAAATCAAGACAGGCGAGAACGGCAGAGCGAAAATCGCCGGCGTAAACCTCCTGTTCCGCCGCGCGTCGTTTGCGCCCGGAGTCGAGCTTGCGCTGGTAGGAAGGATCTCGTCGTTCAATCAACAGTTCGGCTTTGAGTGTTTCGATACGGTCGGTCGGGGCCCAAATGCCGCGCGAGAAACGCTTCCGTCCCTTCACCTCGATCATGGTCCAGATCGGGCCGCCCTGTTTGATCCGGCGGCTGAGCGCAGCGTCGCCTGGCGGCAGCAGACTCCAACCGACCGGCACAGCCAGAATGTTTCCGCAGGCATCCAGCACGTGGCGTGGTTTGGAGAACGGACGGACTTCGAGGGTTTCAATCGACACGCCGCGATGCAAAACGGACGGCGTCGAAGCTCAAGCTCTCATAAAGCTAAATTCCTCAGACGAATAACCACTAATTACAGGTAATGGATGGAATAGGATGAGCCTCCTTTTGCTCGTGAATTCAACTCGCAGGTGAAGGCGTTCATTTTGCAGAACTCCGTATTTATCTAATTACCATAAACTAGTGTCTATTAGTGGTAAATCCGACGGCGCTTTTGAGACAAATCAAGAAATTGCAGGCCGAAAGAGCGCTGTTTCCGCTCATGAGTGGACTCTTTCTTGAATCGTCAACCGCTGAAACACTTACTGCCAGAGAACATAACAGAACGTAGCTACGGCCGAACTGGACCCTAAGGCCAGAAGCAGCGCACTCAGCCGCAGTAGGATCGCCGCTCGCTTGAGGTTCGTCCGCAGGGCATCCCGTTCCAACTCAGCTTCCTGTCCGCGACCGCAGGCGTTTTTGCGAATGAACGCTGCTACGCAAGCCACGCAATTTGTCGCGCAAATGCGGTGCTGCAGGGCGAGCACGGCCGACAGTCCAAGACAAATCGCTCCGCCAATCAGGATATACCAGACATCGTGAACCCGAGGTGCAAACGCCGCCTGAGCGTGCTCGGCGAAGACGAGATCCTTTAGCAGGAAACCGTACCCTCCAATACCGAGCAGCGCCAAACGAAGAATTTCCGCGGAATAGGCGGTGTAACGATCCTGCAATTCGAGATCGACCCGATAGGCTTTATCATCCACCGGACACCCGATCAAACTCTGTGATTTCGCTTTCATAGGTCTGGGTTTAATGCTCGCGACTTGCTCGGCTTTTTATCCAACGCGAAGTTCCCAATAGCCCACATCGATCCATTTTTTAAACTTCCAGCCGACCTGCTCAAAATGCGCCACCTTCTTAAATCCGAGCGCCTCGTGTAATTTCTGGCTCGCGCTATTTGGCAATGAGATGCCTCCCATTATACTATGCATTCCAGCTTGGCGGAGATCCGCAATAAGCGGTTCGTACAATTTCTTGCCTATTCCCCGGCCTGTCCTGTCCTGCCTTATATAAACGGTCGTTTCGGCCGAATAGCGGTAAGCACTTCTGTCCTTCCAATTGCTCGCGTAGGCATAGCCGACGACCTCGCCGAGGTCTTCCCAAACATACCAAGGTCGATTGGCCATCGTTTCTGCGATGCGACCAGTCATTTTGAATTCTGGTACGGCTTCTTCTTCAAACGTGATGCACGTGTTGAGGACGTAATAATTATAAATGCCGCAGATGGCTGCGGCGTCGGATATGGATGCTGGCCGTATCATAGTTTGCCAATGTGAAAACTACCGCAACTGTTCCTGACGAAATCGTGAGTAAATCAAACACAGGTTTTAAATGATGTCCTTAACAGAGCGACGGCTCGCCACCGAGGGAAGCTGGAACCGAAAGGATTCAGCACTGCCGCGTAATTTGGTTTCTCCCGTCTTCCTAACTTTCAGACTGTCGCTCGCTCGGTTCCACATTCAACGTCTGGGACCGTTTATGAGATTACTTACGCGACCCCGCACTCTGTTCGCTCGCATATCCGCGGTTCTTGTCCCCAGTAATCTCAACCTCCTTCGGTACGATGAAAAACAGAGTACAACCGGTCTTCGAGAATACGGGGTGCATCGCGCCTGGAGGAGTATACAAATAATCTCCGGCTTTCAGCTGATCAGCGCCGAAGCGGACCTCGCCCTCTAGAACGTAGACCTCTTCCCCCTCCGGGTGCACGTGGTTCGGGTAGGATGCTCCTGGGTCAAACTTAAGCAGAAACGTCGGCGCCCGGCCCGTCGCTTCGTCATACCGGAGAGGCTTAACGTAGAGTCCTTTTGTGTTTACGCCCGACTCCACGAGCGGCTGCCAGTCTAACTCCAACGATCTAACAACAGTGGGTTTCATAAGCTGATTTTTGATAGATTTGTTTCCAGGCGATCCCTAACATTAACGGCGTGCCGGGCGGGTACGGCGCAATCGGCGCGTCAGCTGGGCGAAGGACATAGGGTGGGAACTATTGCCCGTTTGGAGGTTTTGACAATTCGCGCGGCAACTTTGCCGAAAGCTGCTGGGTCATAAGGCTGCGAAAGCAGGAGATTTCGGGGAACCGTTCCCTAGCGAATATAAAGTTCAGCTACCGCCGCCCTTCAGAAGATTTTTCACGCAGAGGCGCAAAGAAGACGCGGAGGCAATCAATTCTCTATTTTGGATCACGGATTTCTGTTTTTCATAAATTCCGCAGAACAGAAACCACTTATTAAAACCAATTAAAAGGGGATGAGCGAAATGTAATGCGCGACCTTCCGCTTGAGGCCTTACCCGCAAGGTGAAAGATGTATTTCTAAATAAACTACACATCCACTTCATTCCCGTTGATTAGAGTGGATTTGTGGTGAGTTCAGCTGCGTTTCCGGGATTATACATTGTGATTATCAATCGCAGCTGGATTAAATCCTTTGACGATAAGCCAGATCGGGAAAACGACTAATTCAAACAAGCCTCCTGGAATGTACAGGACTGCTCCTGCGCCCTTGATCGTATCGATAATCCCGAAGATATCTAGCAGTGCGCTGGCGAGTAGAAAGGCATATCCGACAAGACCCCAGATTGAAATGAAGCGCGGGATGAGTTTTGATTTCAGGAACGAATTGAAAAGCATAAGGCTGCCGAGACCGAGAACGACCATAGCTATTTGATAGGCCGAATATCTTGCCCTTAATGCCAAAGTGCCGAGTGTCTGGAAATAGGATGCATCGGGACCGCCTGCTTTTAGATATTCGTGACTTAATGTAATGAGGAGGAGCGAGCTTATTGCCCCGATTATTAGGAGCACGCACTCGACGGTCCTGAAACAAATGTAGGTAATGGCTATGGCTTCACTGTGCCTTTTTGCGATTGGGAAGATAGTTATCGCAATGCCTGCGATGCCGACCGACATGACAATTATAAGAAGCGCGCCAACCATTACCCGGGTTTCATTCGGATAAATATCTTTGAGCGGGCCGTTTAGAATAGGTGCGACTAGATACGCCTCTATCATTCCAGCGACCATCGTAATAATAAACAATGCCCCCACGATTCTTGCGGTCGTTTTGTCGGGGTTCATTTTGTTGGGCGTCATGGGTCAATGTTACAGTTCAGGCGCGCTGCACTGGCGAGCTGCAAAAAGGGGGAAACGTTCTGCGATGGGGTTCTGCCGATTCATCCAGTAAGTCGGGGAAAGATAAAGGGAAGGAGGAAAGAGAAAGAATCTTGGGTGGGCGGTGTCGCTGAGGCCAGGGATGTGAACACAAAAAAGCGCGTCCGTTTTTGGCGGTCGCGCTTGCACGAAGAACTCGTTTGACCCTTTTGGTCTACCCTCAGTCGTGCGAGAAGAGTTTTACTTTCACCACGCGTGGGCCGGTGGCGGTGTCGAAGTTGTCCCAACGCCAGAAGGGGATCTGCGCGGCGCTGCCTTGATTGGTTTGGTCGCCGTTCAGACG
>Ga0302321_100001061_pt1 | contig 23601 bp, 15 predicted proteins | sample Fen_T0_1_FD_202505 | JGI IMG/M metagenome (GOLD analysis project Ga0302321, IMG submission 202505) | Peat permafrost microbial communities from Stordalen Mire near Abisko, Sweden - Fen_T0_1 | ecosystem: Environmental > Terrestrial > Soil > Wetlands > Permafrost | place: Sweden: Abisko...
GTGCATCGCCACCAATGGTGCCGTCACTTGTGATGCCACCCTGCTAAAGTGTGTCGTCAATATCAGCGGCGGCGGTTGCTCGGTCGGCTATGGGGATTGCAACAAGGACGGTACTGACGGCTGCGAGGCGAAGTTCGCAACCGACAAGGACAACTGCGGTGCCTGCGGCCGGAGCTGTGGTGGCGGCACTTGCACGAATAGTCAATGCGGTCCAGCTGTCGTGATGGATCCAACCGGTGCCTCGAGTCTCACTTACCAGCAGGGTGGCGGCGCGATCCTCGTTGGTAACCAAGTGCTCAAATTGAATGTGCAAAATGGGACAGAGATTCGCAGCGTCACGCTACCCCCAACGGTGCCGCCGTCCCAAGGCACGGTGGTCGTAAGCACGTCTGCAATCCACGCGCTTTCCGCCGATAGCACTAATCTTTACTACGCTATCGACGGCACGCCCGCGACCGTGCTGTACAAGCCGCTGAGTGCAGGCGCAACGGCGCCAGCGAAGATCGCGTTCAACATGCCTGACAGCAACCCGCTGACCCAACTGCTGAACACGAGTTCCGCATTTTACGGGTTCTCGAATCTGTTCTACACGGCGCCCAAGACCTTGACGTCATCCACCGTAGCGTCTGCAATATCGGGGCTTGGCAGTGCGGGCAACAATGCTCGTGGCTCCATTATCGGCGGGGATTACCTATTCTGGTGGACCGTAAGCAATTTTTACGTTGCACCCCTGGGTGGCGGCACTCCGGTCCAGCTTGGGACTTTTGTACCGAGCGGAATCTACTCGGATGCTACGTATATGTATTGGTGCACTTCCAATGGTCCTAGCAGCCGCATTCAGCGCCTGTCACTGAGCACCGCACCTACTGTTGCCGGAATCGAAGACGTTGCTTTCGGCATTACTCAAGTAGACCGTGGGTTGATGGTCGACGATAAGTATGTTTATTTGTTGTACTCAACGGCACTGTACCGCATGCCAAAGGACGGCTCGACGGTGCCCGAACTCATTACAAACGTGAGCGGGTTTTTCAACCCATTTGGGATTGATAGCGGCTTTCTATACGGTACCGGCAGTGGAGGACAAATCTTGCGGATCTCTAAGGGCCTTCCCTAAAAAGTTCCAACAACTCCAGTCCCGGCTCCGCGGGCATCAACCCAGGCGGTTGGTGCCCAGCGCAGTCTGCCAAAGACATCACTCTGCGGTTTCGGCGCGTAGCGTTGCCCGTCATCATTTCCCAGCAGCAAGTAGAGTCCGGTACCGAACGCCACGGCACCGACGCCGAGACCAACCCAACCATACACGTCGCGCCTGCGCGCATTGTCTAGGTTCTGAAGCGCCAACTGCAGCTCAGTGCCACAGGTGGATTGTTGAATACCCTTCGGGTCACAGTCGCCACCGGGATTGGCGCGGGCCACTTGCGTTTCGAAGGCAGCCTTCTTGTTGGACTTCTGCTTCGAATTCCAGAGCAAAAAACCGATGTCGCCGCCAACCAAGACGGACCCCGCTCCCGTCGCGACCCACCCCCAGGTGCTGCGACGCGTGACAGCACTTCGGTAGTTTTCGAGTTTTTCAGAGGTTGGCTTGAGCTCAACGGCATACTCTGACCGACCGCGGGCCACGACGGTGACTTTGCGTTCGACGGGGAGGAATTCCGCGCGTTCGACACGCAACCAATGGTCTCCCGCTACGAGACGAACCGGCACGCTGTAGGCGCCGCGCGACTCACCATCGACGAACAAGATGGCACCTGGCTCGCTGATTGCGAGGGCAAGCTCACCCCCTTCCACGTTCAGCGAATTCGCATCGACTTCGGGGTTCAGGTCCAATGCCCCGGAACTACCGGGACCCAGGTTTGCCGATTGCGTTGCCGTGCGATACCCGAGTCGCTTGGCTTCGAATTGATGAAGACCCGGTGCAACAGCGAGTGATGCGGGAAGTGGTGTTTGACCAACGAATTCGCCATCCAAGTAAAGATCGAGCTTGGGAATGCGCGACCGGACATCGATATGTGCGACCTGGGCTTCCGTCGGTAGAAGCTCAAAAACGACCTGGGTCTTAGCACCACCCGCCAAGTTGAGCGGCTTTCTCAGGGGTATGTATCCCGTGGCAATCACGGATACGATGTGATTGCCCTTGGCAACCCGAATAGACCTTGCCAAGGGAGTGCGCCCGGCTTCGACTCCGTCTACTTCTATGAGCCCACCCGGAACGTTGGCTATCAGATCGAGTTCTGCAATCTGCGAGAGCTGTCGCGCTCGTTCACTCTGGATTTTGTCGATCGTTGCGGCATTGAGCCCCGTTGGATTTGCTAGGAGTCGGTCGAAAGCTTCCTGCGCCTGAACGGGTCGACCCATTGCGGCATACACAATCCCAATGTTTTGTAGGACTGCTTGATGGGGTATCAGTTCGTAAGCGCGCAAAAACTCGGCTAGCGCGCCTTCATTGTCAAGTTGGTTGAATAGGCGCAAACCGCGATCAAAATGATCTCTAGCTTCCGTCTTGGTTGCATCGTCCGATGCCTGGGCATAGACCGGGCTCGCAAAGGCAGTCATGACTGCCCAGACCAGACCCGATGAAGTGGCCCGACGGATCCAGACGCGGAAGGCGTCCCCTCGGGAGTTCATTGAAAATCCACGACAATGGTAGGGTCTTGCAACCGCACGATCATTCATTAGAGCCGCGCCCCAAGGGTTGGTGTCGAAGCCAACGGCTTGACAGAAGGTTCACCGAACAACGCACCTAACACGTCACTTCGCTGCGTGCAATCACGCGCGCGATCGCACAATGGTGGATAATGCGTCAGTCACTGTTCGGCTCTTGGCTCGAACGTACGCGACAATTGCCTGCCGGCGTCGGTGGACCCAACCGGGAAATATGAACGGCATAAATAGGGGCAAGGAGATGCCAAACAGTCGGCATCAAAGATGTGTCGCATGGCAATGTCCCATGGGACATGGGTGACGTTACTGAGGGGGATTGGGCGGATCAGGGCAAATAGTCGCGCAATCTTGGGCCGTGATCTGCTGGCACGATGCTTGCTGAATAGGATTCCGAAGGCGCTTACAGCGCACAACAACAAAACGAGGAAAGCACCATGAACAACCCAGCATCCAAGAGTTCCGCCACCACGACTTCAGCCAGCAGCACCGAGCTAAGTGACAACGATCTTGACCTAGTTGCCGGCGGTGTCATCAAGCGTCTCTGCACTGGGCAAGGTGGCGCTGTGTACTATCGGGACACCAACAGCGGCAAGATTTATGTCGAGGATCCCGCGACTGGCACCAGTCACCAACTCTGATCCCAGCCGATGCACGGACGCTTGCCCCGGTGAAACCATGACACCAATCTGCCGATTCTGACCTGCGACGGCGCTTGCGCCAGCGACTGAAACCAGTTGAATTGAGCTCGATTAGCGCGCAAATAGTCTCTTCGCCCAAATGCGCTTACCGGCACGGGAAATGGCAAAAGCATTGACTCCTGTCGCTAGAACCCCCATTGAATCCCTGCCGGTGGGCGCCCTGATTGAACTTGAAGCACCACTGGTTGAACGGCAACTGCACAGTCCAGCGCAGGATCGGAGCCCTAGGATTCTCGCGTACGTCTGGGGCAATCGGGGAATCATTGTTGTTTAGAATACTTATGTGACTCCATGTCGGGGGCGTAAGCCCTCGCGTGAATTGCCCACTGAAGGGCAATCTCTCCGGTGTGCTGCAGTGATGGCGAGCGTTCGCGAGGCAGGCTATCGTGTCCGCATGGACGCGACTGGCCCGCAGAGCGCGACGCACCCCAATGCGATGTCGTCACAACGAGGGATGCCCGCCATGTCGATACACGTCGTCTATCCCAGCGAATTGGCCGGGGCGGCGATTGAAATGCGGCACGAGCTTGTCATTGGACGGAACCCCGCACAAGAAGTGGCGCATCTGGCGCAGCGTACCGTATCCAGTCGCCATGCGCAGATCACCACCAGCAACGGGTATTGGCTCAAGGATCTCGATAGCACCAACGGTACGAGACTAAATGGTGGCCTGGTGCGCCACCATGCGTACTTGCTTCCACAGGCGGTCGTTCGATTTGGAGATGTGATTGGAGTCATCGACGAACCTGCCGATTGCAAGTTTGGTCGTAGCTCAGTACTTCCGGGAACGCATCCTGCACACACGCGCATTTTGGAGCAACTATCTCGGGCGGCACTCGACCCGGCTCCGGTGTTGATATTCGGTGAGACGGGCACCGGGAAAGAACGCTTGGCGCTTGAGGTTCATCGGCTTAGCGGACGAAGGGGCGCCTATGTGCCCGTCAATTGTGCCGAATTGTCGGTCCAGTTGATGGAAAGCCAACTGTTTGGACATGAGCGCGGTGCCTTCACCGGTGCGGAAAGCACAAGGTCGGGGCTCTTCGAAGCGGCGCAAGGCGGCACTTTGTTCCTCGATGAGATTGGCGAGCTCCCGCTTGAGCTGCAGCCCAAACTACTAAGAGTGCTTCAAGAGAACGAGATCCGCCCGGTTGGAAGCGTGCGAACCCGACGAGTGGACGTGCGCATCGTGGCCGCGACGAATCAGGATCTCCCCTTGATGGTCGAACAGGGAAGATTTAGGCGCGACCTTTACGCACGGTTGTCGCTTTGGGACTTCCGTCTGCCAGCGTTGCGCGAGGTGAAACGCGATCTGCTTTCCTGGATCCAATACCTTAGTCTCGTTTGGGCTCGTGAGCGCAATGTCGAAATTAAGCTCGAGTTTCTGCCCGACGCTGCGGAAAAGATTCTTCTGTCTGATTGGCTCGACAATTTGCGCGGGCTAAATCGACTAGTTCATCGATTAGCCAGTGGCGCCGCAGATCGCCCCATCGGAATTCGCACGCTAAACGACGCCATGCCGGAGCTTTTCGAAACAAAGCGATTAGAAGCGAGCATCAACGGTGTGATTGAACCGTACCCAGTGCAAGATGGTTTATCACTCCCTGCACCAGCTGTGACTATCCCGTCTGCAACTGCAAGGCCTGCTCGCGAAGAATTCCTCGAATTCTATGAGAATAGTGGGCGCAACATTCGGGCCACCTCAAAGCACTTTGGCAAGGATAGACGTCAGATCTACCGATGGCTCGAACTGTTTGGGATTGACCGCATGGCGAGCAAAGATGACTAGAACGCGCCATCGGCAATGCGGCGCTGGGTGCACTTCTCGTCGAAGTGCGACCCACTGACACGACTTCGATTGCTCTTTCCTCCACCCAAAATCGAGTGGGCTATTGCTCCCGACTGCCGGCGTCGACGGATTCATTGGGCAAGAGCCCAGCGCTCATTACTTGCGCTACGCAGGCATCGGCAAGGGTACTGTGGAGCAGCACAAGTCCAATGCCGCTTAGACCAGTCATCGCTCCCGGTAGGATCATGTTTCCCTCACGGGTTCCGAAGACGCGGAAGTGACCCCCATTGTCATCGGCCCGAGCCAGTGCAAGTGATTCGATTCGGTTCGCTGCCTGCTGCCACTCCTGGTTGTGGAGTTGCCGGGTCGCCAAGCGAAGGATTGCAACAATTCCCATCGTGCCACAGCAGAGATGATCTTGTTCTAAGGCGGCGCGAGTCGTTGTATGTAGGGCCGCTTCCAACTCACCTGCCATCGAGTCGTCCTCCAATGCGGTGCCCGCTAGACAAATACGTGAGAGCGCGATGCCCGGTGCGCCATGGCACCACGCCAACATGAAGGTCGGGTTCGAGCTACTTGGTGGGGACTGGGACCAATTGCCACGGCTTGTGTCAAAGCAGCGTCGTTCGTAGGCAATTGCCCGCTTCACACCAGAGAGGAGGCGTGAATCCTGCGAGTGACGGTGAAGTGCTGCCAACGCTGCTGCGACACCAGCGGTTCCGTGCGAGAATCCAGTCAGCGGCAGGTCGGAGCCGCTCGCGAGAGTCGACTTCGGCTGGGGCCAACCACCGATATCGAGCTGCCGTCCAAGCAGGTAGTCGCCGGCAAGAGCAGCGAATTTTGCGGCCTGATCGTCGGCCAGGCGAAGTAACGGTCCGATGAGGCCAGCAACTCCCCCGAGCACATCGAGGTTCGGATCGGTTCGAAGAATGGTTTCGTTTAGTCCACTCAACAAACTCAATGCAAGATCTCGATGACTGCACCAACCCGCAGGCGGGGGAGCGCCGAGTCTATCAAGTTCCAACAACGCAAGTAGAATCCCCCCTGAGCCGCCCAGACCTAGGGGTTGTCCTCGCCACCAGTGTCGGAGCAGCGCGTGATTACCCGAACTAGCGAGTGCCATCAACGGCCTAAGGGTTCCATGGGTGGCACAGTCGGCACTGCCGCCACTGCCCGCTATTGCTGCCTGCAGGATGGCAACGCCGGTGCTGCCAGCATAGAGGGATAGTCCGACCGCGCCGTAACAGAGCTTATCTGCGTCACTGCCCAAATCCATACCAAGCCAGTCAGCAGTTCCGTCACTGCCAATGATGGCAAGGTCTTTCAATTGGTGAGCCAACTGCTCTGCGCGTGTGCGTCGAACATCGGCACTAGGCTGCCGCGCTGGCGTCTCCGCAACATTGGGTGGCGCAGCGAACGACGAGGGACTGTTACCGGCGGCGCTATGTGCGGTAGTGCCCCGGGTTTGCACGGACCCCTTGATTAGGCGACATTGGAAGGCAATACCATCGAGATCGAGCGCTTGGAGGCGCTTCCGGCACGCTTCAAGCCCGCTTGAAACCATGAATCTGTCAACGGGTTGCATTCCGGGCAATAGAGGAAGGCCTTCTGCATCAATCGGATGCTCGAAGAACGGAATGTCCAATTGCTCCATTTGGTACAATTCTGCAGCGAACACCGGCCAATGGTGGGGGCGATTCTTTGCCAGCAGAAACGTTCGCGCCAATTGTTCGAGCACAAGCCCCTGAACTTCGCTACTGGTCAATGCTGACGGATGCAGCTGTTGTTCCTGAAGCCCGCAATACACATGCGTATTGCGCATCAAGACCCTTCGCGATAGGCCCGCGAAGCGACTCAGCAATCCGGATTCACCCAACCAAGCCGAACGACGCTCGATGAGCACCAAGGCTTGCTCACAGAAACCTTGAAGAAACTCATCCAGATGATCCGCGAACGGGTTGGATTGTCCAATCCCGACGGGTAGACTTGTCGGTTGCTCGACGGGGCCGTCGACGCGACCGCTCCTCAGATAGTCCGTATTGAGTCCCAGCCATCCGGTTCTTGCTCGAGTTGGTACCATCGGAGTGGCAACGCCCAATGCGCTGATATCTTCGGCCAACCTGTTCGGTCCAACGAACACCCACATTGGCAGCAGACCAGAGCGCAACACACTGCTCGCAATTGCCTGACGCAGTCCAGTGGCGGAAACAAGAGAGTCCTCAATGTTGCTTGCTGCGGCTTTGAGGTGATCGCGAACGTCGGCCTCTAACAGCGTTTCGGTGTCGATAAGCACCAATTGGTCGCCAGTTGCGATCAAGTTTTCATAATGGCAGTCAGTGCAGCCCAGTACGTAGAGAACGGCGGTCACGCGCCCGGCATTGCGGTAGAATCGCGAAAGTTCAGCGGTCTCTTCGCAAGTGCGATGAGGCACGTATTCCATGTAACCGTACCCGGAACGCATCGTGATCTGCAGGGCTCGAAGCGGTGGAAGCGCGCTGTGCTGATTGAGATCCCGTAGGAGCTCCTGGTACACGAAGTCCACTCCCATGTCCTTGGGCTTGTAGACGAGAAACTTCTGGCACTCACCGCAATCGAATCCAAGAATGGATACGGCTCGCCCACCACGATGCGGATCGCTGAGCCCCTGGCGGACCGATGCGAGTGGTGCCGTGCTGGAGATCCCCCAAGTATCTTGTCGCGAAAGCTCTGGCCGATCGCCGTCTATCCGCAACAGCATCTCAGAACTTCCGTCCATCCAAAGCGCAACAACTGTCCCCAATAGTCGTGCGAGTACAGGAAACTCACTAAATATCGTGTCGAGGCCGTCGCCGCGATGTCGGCAGATGAAGCGTTCGTACGCTTCCTGCGAGTTGCGGTCCGCCCCACCAAGAAAGGCCAAAAACGTCAAACCTGCACCGCGCTCCCGACTGAAGCAGTGATAGAGAGTCGGCGCCGCCACTTCGCAGATGCGGTCGAGCAGGCTAGCGGCCAGTTGCTCCCAAGCCTCTGGCATTACGCGGAATTGCAATCGCGGCTCCAACTCGCGGCGCACCTCGTAAAGTGCCCGATCCACCGCGGGTCGCAAGAGATCCACGAACGGGCGCTGGGGAAAGGTCAAGTGCTCGCTGTCGACATCTTCGAGCGGGCGATCCACGCAATCTTTCAACGCGGTACGCAAGATATCAAGGGCCCGCGGCCATTCGCACTCCCGCCCGATGAAGGGAGGGTCAAAGGAGCGGCGCGTTCCATTTTCTATCCCTTCCCAATCCAGTCGTCGCTGCAATACCGCAGGATTATCCTCGCCTAGAGCGTGCAGCCACTGAGCCGTCAGCTCAGGATCGAGCGATTTTGGTAACGGACCACGATGCCAAGGAGTGGCTTGCGTCAGAATGTCTGGCACTTGGGGAACCTGTGCTGTGGCTGGGAATCGCGAAAGGAATGTTTGAGCAGAAGCACGCTCATGCGTTTCCATTTCCCTTGAGCAACCGCAACATCACGTAACTCTTCAACGTAACTGGCCGTTCAGGTGCAAATACGAGTTTGACATGGTTGTGGAACGCAATGCGCAAGAGCTGCTTCAGCTCGTTAGCGAGAAACTCTCCCAATTCCCCGTAGTCAAGCTGTTCGCGCTGACCTTTCGGGAGTGGCTCGATCACGCGCGAAAGGGACGTCCTCGCGACTGTCGGAACACCAAATTCCTTCAACAAAATTTCGAGGGTGGCCCAAGCGTCAGCTGCGCGCGTCATGCCGCTGCGCAGACCAAGCCCGGAGATTTCTAAACCAAGGGTTGGTGCAATGCGGTCTTCGGACAAGTTCAAGTCGAGGCTGAGCGCGAAGCCGAGGCCTCTCGGAGCGCTGGCAGCTAACTTACACCATTTTGTCGTGTTGCTGGGGCCGCCCAATGTTGCTTGAAGGTCTGCGCGCTGAAAGAACGTCTGCAATTGGAGTGCGGTAACGTCCGCCAACTGTGCCACCACCTTCAACCCCTCCGTTCGCCCAACCATCAGCCCCCATTCAATGGGTACGCCAAACGTGTCAAACACCAGCCGCAGGGCTTTGCTACGCCGATGCTCGCCATCCAAAAAGCAGCCGACATTGTGGAAGTGATCGATTACTTGATTCCACGTTCGTTCTTCACGTGGCCGCTTGGCACTGCAATGCTGAAATAGCCCAACGAGTGCGTACGAATTATCGCAAAATTGGTCAAACTCAAGCCAATGCAAGCCACTCAGATGCAAGTCGGCTAGGTCAGCTTCCCGCGCCGTAGGTTCGGTTTCGGAATGACCCCATGCAGCCTCACCGAACAACTCGCTTCTTTCAGGATGGTGGCTAGCCGCCACCATAGCCGGCCACCAGTCGGGCATCTCGATACGGCTTGCCCTGAGAAGATGGGATTGGACGTGAAAAAGCAGGTCAATTCGACCCGCGCCGTCGTGATGGTGCTCAAGGCAGCACTCGATCATTCGGAGACACGGGTCTTGACACACTTGATCGGCAAGGCTGATGAGTGCCGCCTGCTGGCGTGGTGCAATCGTCGGGTACAGGTCCCGACATACCCAACGCAACAGATCTCCGTAGCCTGGTCCGCCAATGTTGGAGGATTCGAGAATGGTTATGGCGCACCTACTTCATCAATGAATGCATTCATGCCCGAAACATCAGCATAACCTTCGACTGTTGTTCGAACAGGTCCAGAAGCAAGAGGCGCCAGCGCCTCCGTCGGCCATGCCCATTCCACCTGCCACCATGTCCAGATCGGCGTCTGTCAGCTCCGCACGCCGAGCGCTGAAGAATGCCAAGACTTGTTCAGCCGAAATCTCGAAACCTGCTTCATTCGCGAGCACCACAACGCGATCGACATCCACTGCCGTCCTGAACTTTTCACGTAGTTGTCCATCGGTTGCGATTTTTTGGCCCAAGTCAGCTAGAAGGGATGGATTCGGCACTTTTTTTGACATGTTTGGAAACTCCTACTCGCGTTTTGACGACAGATGTGTGTTGCAGTTGGAAACAAGGCGGCAGAACGGCTAACATTTACTGTCGGCGTCAACCGTCATCGCCGTACGATGGGACACCTCGTTCGACTTTGTCCCACAAATCTTCTTTTATCGATATCGTGCGAAATGTCCACGGCAAATTCTAACATCGTTCGATGAGGCAGATACCGCGGGGCACACGCCCCATTGGCTGCACGTCTAAGTGTCGACGCACGACCAGCAACAGCATGTGCATTCCCTCGAATGTGTTTCGCACCTCAAGTGCACACTCTACTCTCGACAAAGCGCAAGCTGCAACGCGCGTGCCAGCGCTAAAGGCGAGACTCGCGTGAGTCGTTCGCGCATCAATACGCGCGAACAACGACACATTGTCACGCAAAATAGCGAGACGCGTGCTTCAGAGCAGTCCCAATGTCGCGTCTGTCCCATGCGACCATGCGTCAGCAAGAGACACTGTCCCATGGGACACTCCCTTTGTTGCTGAGGCGCGGGTGTCGTTCGGTCCGAAGGATTGACTGATTACTCAAGCATGAGCCACGCCGCCGTTGATTCCTCGTCACGACACCTCGGAGTCATGACGAGGACACCATCTGCCGCTTGGCCAGGGTGCGAAACACACCATCAACCTGCATGAGCTCATGGAATCGACCAATTTGGACAATTCGCCCCCGGTCAAGCACGACAATTTTGTCCGCCTGTTGAATGGTGCTGAGCCGGTGAGCGATGACGACGCGTGTCACACGGAGCGCCGCAAGGCTATCGCTTACCATTGCTTGGGTTACATTGTCGAGCGCACTGGTCGCCTCGTCAAAGAACAATATGCGAGGTCGTGACGAAAGCGCGCGCGCAATCAGCAAACGCTGCCTTTGGCCGCCCGACAGCGTTCCGCCACCCTGCGAGATCACGGTATGCATGCCCATCGGCATGGCGTTGATGTCCGACTCAAACGCCGCTTGTTTTGCAGCCCGCCACGCATCATCAATGCCAAGCCCGCTGTTGCCGACAATATTGCTAAAAATATCGCCGGGCATCACTCGACTGTGCTGAAGTACGACTCCAATTTGCTGACGCAGAACCCGGATATCGAGTGCAGAAAGCGCCTGACGATCATAGAAGACACCTCCGCCGCTAGGTGTCTCAAAGCCCAAAAGGATACGCAATAGCGTTGACTTTCCACAGCCCGATGGGCCCACAATTGCTACGAATTCATTCGGCTCAATCGTGAAATTCACGTCATCCAAAATGAGCGGGCCGTGGGACTCGTAACGAAATGCGACGTGACTTAGCTCAATGCTGCCTTGCAGGACAATTCGAGCATCACCGACGCCCTGACATTCTACAGCTTCCGTCAGAATTGGTTTCGCGCGCTCGTACATGGGGATCACGTTGAGTGAGTGCAATCCGGTGTCGATAACCCCGAGCATGGCGCTCATAAAAATCGCAAAAGACGTGTTGAACGCAAGAAATTGACCTGTGCTGAGCTTCTGTCCACCATGTCCGCTCAAGAGCCAGTAAAGTACGACGCTGCAGAGCAGTGGGAAGGACGCTTGAAAGATTCCCACGCGGATGTTCACTCGTTCCGCTTGGAGATCGGCATCGCGACGCCACGCAAAAAGTCCCGCCCAAACACCAAACGCTCGATTCTCCGATCCGGTGACGCGCAGCTTGGCTATCCCTGTCAAGATCTGCAGAAGCAGACCGCCAATCTTGCCATCTAGTTCGGCGACGCGTCGTTGGCGTCGCAAACCGTAGATGGAAGCGACACTGCCTACCAAACCAGAAACCAAAACAAGGCCGGTTGCTGCAACTGCCAAGTACCAATCGACAAAAAACAGGTAGACAAAGTTCCAAATTGAAAAGATCCCGTCCAAGAGAATGGATAGAGTAGCTCCCGCCAGGACCGCGCGAATGCCGCCGATTCCTGCGGCTCGCGCCGCTAAGTCACCCGCTGAGTATTTTCGAAAGAATGGTAAGGGAAGGCTTAGGAGTCTGTCCCAAACACCCGCCTCCAGGCGCACATCCGTGCGTGTCTGGGCTCGCACTACCGCAAACCCTCGCGCAAGATCGAACAATGTCTCGCCGAGGTAGACGCAAAGCACCACCCAAGTCAACTGCCACAGCAAGCCGCGTTCTGCGCCGGGAATTATCCGATCGAACACCTGGCCTGTCAGCAGTGGAATCAACACACCAAGAGCGCCAGTTCCGATGCCAATTGCCAACGCTACAACAACGTCAGAGCGGGCACGCGCGCTTGCGAAGCGAAGAATGTCGATCGGGCCTAAGCTATGTGTCGGAAGCGGTGCATAGAATTGATACGACTGTGGGTGAAGGCGCTGAGCTACTGCTGCATCGACCTTAAGTGGCGCGTCCACAGTCGGATCGATTACCCTGTAACCTTTGGGGTTAGGCAAAAGTGCGACGGGGCGGAGTGCCTCACCATCTTCAAGCAAGAACCCAAGGAGCGGTCCATTGTCGTGACGAAACCATTGTCCCTCGAGCATCACGCCGCGTGACCGCATACCAGTAGTACGGCTCAGTGCCGCTTGCATATGGGCCAATGATTGTCCCTCAGGCTTCACCACCCGCGGCGGCGGTATTTTCAAATGACCTGCAACAGATTGGCATGCTTGCTCGAAATCATCGCCGCGGACTCTTTCCCTCAAACGTTCCGCCCGTCCAACGGCGGCTAATTGCCCTAACGCTAGGGACACAAGTGTTTCCTCGGCTTCGCGAGAGGATCGATCCGATTGCAGGCGACCTAAAGCAAGCTCTGCTCGACGCGTGCTCACTGCCGCCAGTACGAAGTTGCAAAAGTCACGCGCGAACTCGCCGTTGCCACTGGCCGAAAGCAAATCCGCACTGCTCCAAACTCGACACTGTTCAGTCCCGCACAAGACCCAAGAACTCGAGTCGATTGGCCAGCACTCAGCATGCGCCTGCATCACCTCGAGATCCATACCCCGATACAACTTCGGTGTCGCGCGTGGTGCAATCCACACCAACTCATCTTGCGCACGGAGCGGGAGATCGGACTCGAAAGTGATGGTCTCCCCGGCACTGAGTGTCCGGCTTCGCGTGGGGATTGGCGTTCGCGGGAGGGTTCGAATAAGCAGTTCGATCCAAGCGTCGAAAAGGCGCCCAATGACCCGCTGTCCCTCCTGCAATTGCACCTGTCGAAACAGTGCAGCCGTTGGCACCCGCCACATGACGCTGCCTGTCACACCAGCCACCATCAGTGCGGTCGCTTCGGGTCCCGATTTCGGCGCCAATCCGAAAAGCAGCTGACCTGGACTGCAGGTTGCCATGTGTTCACGACGTCCAGCAGCGGCACCGTCTTCGTAGCCGACGCAGAAAAGCTGATGATGATCCGAGAGTGTGACGTAAGCACAAGATGGATCATCGAGCAAAAGAGGCCGGTCTCCTTGAACGGGAACCTCCGTAAAGGCACTACCAAGTCCCTCCTTAAGCCAGGCGATACTCTCGAAAGAATTGCTCATCTTGCTGCCTAACCGGCGCCGATCAGTTTGCGATAGGTGCCCGCCTGGGCCATCAGGCGTTCGTGTGAACCACGTTGAACAACCTGACCTTCCTCGAGAACGATGATTTCGTCGGCATCGCGAATCGTGCTTAGTCGGTGCGCCACGATGAGGCAGCTGCATCCGCGACGCCGCAAGTTGTCGTCAACCTGTCGTTCTGTTTCGGGATCGAGCGCACTTGTCGCCTCATCCAGCACCATCAGTGCAGGCTGACGCACAAGGGCACGCGCAATCTCGAGTCTCTGACGCTGACCACCACTGAAGTTGAAACCGCCCTCCGTAACCCGTGCATCGTAGCCTCCCTGCAGTTGGGCAATATCGTCGTGGATACAGGCGTCCTTGGCCGCTTGTACGACGTCAATCTCGGAAATGGTTTCATCCCAAAGCGTAATGTTGTCGCGCACAGTACCCTCGAATAGTGCGATATCTTGATCCACCATGGCAACTGACGCGATGAGTGAGGCACGAGGCCACGATGTGCGTGGCTCGCCATCAAGAAGCACAACGCCAGACCACGGCTCATACAGGCCACTGACAAGTTTAGCGATTGTCGACTTGCCACTCCCAGTGCCACCAACCAAGGCCACGCGTTGCCCAGGTGCAATGTATAGGTCAAGGTCTGATACGAGGGGCGGCGAAAATGGCAAGTACCCAAAAGTGACTCCACTTAGCGCAAGTGACCCGGAGAGCCGCCGTACTTGTGTCGCATTCGTTGACTTCCCGTCGACGTTAGGATCGCGCTTGTGCTCGAGCACGTCGTCGAGGCGCTCCATGTCGCCACGGAGCTGTTGAATTACTGACCCGCTGCGAGCCAAGCGTTCAACCGGTTGCAGGAAATTGATCATCAGACTTTGGAAGGCAACCAACGCGCCCACACTCAGATGACCGTCCATGATGCGCAATGCCCCGAAACCCAATACCAGGAGTGAATTGATTCTCGACAGGACCTGTGTCGCCATCAGTACAACCTGGTCACGGCGCGCCGCCGTTTGCTGGGCATTGACGAGTTTGGCTTGGTGCCCTGCCCATTGGGCAAAGAACTCCGTCTCCGAACCACTCGCTTTGATGGTTTCAATCATCTGCAAACCCCCCGCCGTAACGCCCGCTAGCCGACCCGCATGTTGGCTAACTTGGCGACTCAGGTCGGTACCCGCGCGGTCCGTGGCGCGGAGCAGTGTTAGGTGCAACCCGATCGTCACCATGCCAATCAGCGAGAGGCGGGCGTCCAGATAGACCATGAAGGTGCCATAAAAGACCACGAGCAGGAGGTCTAGCGCCACACCAGCAAGACGACCTGCAATGGTGCTGGCGACGACGTGGTTTGCGTTCACTCGATTCGCCAGATCACCCGGCGAACGAGAGAAATAGAACCCTACAGGCAATCGGAGCGCATGCCACATGAACTCCGACGACATACTGATACCAAGCTTCATCAGGAGACGGAGCAAGTAATTGCGCTGAAGAGCTGTAAGCAAAGCACGAATGGCCGCCGTTGCGACCATACCAAGCAGCAGCATCGGCAACCAATAACCTTTGCCGCCAACCAGGATTTCGTCAACAAACACCATGCTGAATACCGGGGCGATGAGTCCTGGGAGCACCAAGCCCGAGCCCGAAAGCACGATGAACGCAAGTCCGCGTCGCGATCCCTTCATCAGACGCAGCAGTCGACGCAGAATGCTCGGGCGACGCCCCTTCCTTCGAAACTCAGGCGTGGTCTGAAAAGTCAGTACGACTCCCGTGAACGAATGTTCGAACTCCTCCGTGCTGACAACCGTGGGGCCACTCGCCGGGTCATTCAAATAGACGCGCGATTTGCTGAATCCCTCGACGACAAGAAAGTGATTAAAATTCCAGTGAACGATTGCCGGCAGCGTAAGCTCACGCAATTCGTGGGGTTCTTTGCGAAAACCACGTGCTTCAAAGCCGTATTGCCTTGCCGCTTTGAGGACATTGCTCGCCTTGCTGCCGTCGCGCGACACACCACATTCCTCACGGAGCTGCGACAGCGGCACGAAGGTGCCGTGGTATTCAAGGATACTGGCTAGAGCCGCAGCACCACACTCGGTCGCCTCCATTTGTAAGCGTGTCGGTGTACGTACGCGGCGCCACGGAATTCGTTGGAGGCGCGCCAATTAACCTCCAAAATCCAAGACGGGCAGGACGAGTCCGATCGGACGTTGGGTGCGCGTGGTGACGTAGGCGACACAGCGCGTTCCGCTTGTCAAATTTAGATCGGGGCCCTTGCCCGAGGACCACCGGAATCCGCTAGGGGTCCGTCCATCCAGCTCGAGCTCAGCTCGCACCGCGATGGGCGTTCCGGCTGTTTCAGTGAGGAATGCGTCGACCAGCTGCTCGTTGTGGAGGACTCGCATCATTCCGCGCCGTGTTGACGGAAAGCTTTCTACAACACGTACCCTTCCGAGCAATACGCCATGCCGTTCACGCCGCACCACGGACGGCACGATCTGCACCTGCATGCCCGGACGCAAGACCTTACCTTGGCGCGAGTCAACGTAAAGTAGTGCCTCCAATCTGCGGCGTTCCCCCGTCAGTTCGAGACTCACAATCGGTTGACCGGGCGCCAAGACGTCACCCACCATCGAGCGAACCTCGATCACCCTGCCAGCATGGTTGCTGATGACATGGCTATTCTGAGTGAAACGCTCCTCCAGTTGACTTACCTGGCGTTCGGTTTCCTGAACCTGCATCGTCTCGCCGATAAGCGCCATTTCATTAGCGCGCTGGGCGGAAAAGTTGTCAACCATGAGGCGTTGCATGTCAACTTGCATGCTCTGCGTGGACAACTGAGACGACGTCAGCAGCTGTCGTGTGCCCTCCAAAGTTTCCTTGGTAACAAGACCCTTATCGTAGAGCTTGGTTTGTGTGGTCAGGCGGGCTTCGAGTTCTTGTGTGCGGCTTTGTGCCGCGTTCACTGCATCTTGAAGACTTTTGCGTTGTTGCGCAGAGGCCTGCAATCTCAACCCCACGTCCTGCCCCCCGGTTTGTTTGACGCGTTGGTAGTTGGCTTTGAGTTCCCCAAGACGAGCCCGCAAACCTCGAAGCTGCTCGGCCAATTCTGGCTGTGCCACTTCGGCAATTACCTGACCCTTTTGCACGAAGTCACCAACGTCGACCTCGAGTGCGGTTACTTGACCCACAGACACGGCCGCAATATCGGCAAGTCCGCCAGAGTGAATCAGGATGCCGCTTGCCTCAACCTTCGTGGGGATCCGGCCGAATACACCCCACACTACCGCGGTCGCAAGCAGTAGCGCGCAGCCAAGCAGAGCCAGCCACCCCCTGGCGTCGGTGACCTGCATCAATGCATGCAGCTGTTCTGGTGAGGACAAACGGTCCAGTGCGGCTTGTCGAAATACGCTATTTTTCTGCATTTGACCTTCCGCCTTGGGACAGGCGCGCCACAACCTGGCCAATCTCGTCATCTCGTCGAGGCAGCGCCCCTGTTTCGAGCAGCAGTCGAACCTGAGCGACCGCGCACCGTAGCCGGTTCGACGTGAGACTTTGTTGAGCTGCGATCAAGAGTTCTTCGGTCAGAATCATGTCAATGGCAGTGCCAACGCCAGCCCGCAATTTGTCAGTTTGGTCGGCGACTACTTGCTCGTACTCAGCCACAGCAACGCGGGCTGTATCGAGCGCTGCGCTCGAGAGGCGAAGGTCCTCGCTTGCCTGCTTCACGGCAATTGGAACCGTACGCGTGAGGGTAGACGCCGTGATTTCAGCCTGTTCAACTCGAGCGAGCAGGAGGTTACGTTGCGCCGTAGCGGCAGTATTTCTTATCGGCAGTTCAAGCGAAAGTGAAACGCCCATATTGAGCCCCCGCACGTTGTGTGAAGGGCTCATGACAAAGGCGTCTACGCCGTCGCGATTCAGGGCGCCGGCAAATCCGATGGATGCCCCCAAGTCCAAAGCAGGCAAAGTGTTGTGCTCAGCGCCCCGCAATCCGACACTTTCCGCTGCAAGTGTGGTTTGAGCGGACTTGAGATCATTGCGAGAAGCTATTGCATTTTCGATTGTCTCATGTCGATCAAGCGTGGCAGGCACGATCGGCAGTTCGTCAACGGCGCGAAAATCGAACAACTCCCGTTCCCGAAGCCCCATAGCCAACCCCACGGCGTATACGGCCTGGACCCGTGCGTTTTCGGCTTCAATTACGGCGCGGTGTCGGTTCGATAGGTTGGCTTCTAATTGGCGCAGGTCTGAACGTGGGCGTTGATCGGACTCAACGAGTACGCGCGTGTCCTCCACCAACTTACGGGCGCCCTCTTCGATGGCGCGATACAAGTTGAGCTGTTGAGTTGTCGCTATCAGTTCATAATAGGCAACGATCGCTGCATAGACCTGTTGTTGAGCCGTTTGCGCCAACGCAAATTGCGCGGCGTCGCGATTTAGCCGAGTTGCCTCGATCGCGCTAGCGGCACCCACCCGTCCCGCTCCTCGAAGCAGAGGTTGGTTTACGGTAATGCCAACGTGCGCCTGTTGATATGGGCCAATACCAGGCGACGGTAGGGCCCCGGGTGCACGTTGGTAGATGCGTGAGACCCCGGCATTGGGGGTGATAGTGGTTCCCCAAGTTGTCGGCAACGCTGCTCCCAAGGTAAAATCCGTCGTATCACTGCTACGCGTTGTCTCCGTTCCGGTGCGTTGACTGAGGAAGATTGGCGAGACTTCGTGCAATTGAGAAACTCTGGAGGAAAATCTTGGATCGAATGGTCCAAGCGCAGCCTCGGCCTCAGCACTGCGAGCGGAAAGTTGGGCGCGCGCTGTCGCAATCTCTGGATGCAGGCGCAGCGTTGCACGTATGACGTCTACCAGACTGAGCGGCGCTTCGGCGGCTTTTTGCGGCAATCCTGGGGATGTCGGCGTTTGCGCTGTCGAACGACCAGCGGTGGTTGACGTCTGCGCAAGCGCTGCAGATTGAGCCAATAGGTAAGAACTCAGTGATAGCGCGATGATCGAAGTTCTGCTTGTGGTCGCTGTCGTCATGTGGGCAAATCTTTAGTGCTCTTGGTATGCGCTGTACGAATCGGCTTGAATCATTGACGCACGAAACGAGCCGTGAAGGGAATGGATTACGTATCGAAGAGTTGGCGACTGAATGAATCAAAACACGCCCCAGCACGGTCGACATTGTCGAGCACGGCATCATCTAGCTCATCTGCGTCGGCGCGTGTCCCCGCCTCACCAGCCGTCGCCTTTCGCAGGCGGTCAGACAAGAATATAGCAACTGCCTTGTAGAACCTCGCCGCAAAACCCTCGTCGAACTCCAACTGCTTTTGCAGTACTTGTTTTGCAATGCAGAAAACAACTACATCGCTCGCAGCACGCACCGTGGCTACGGGCGGTCGTGACTCAATGAACGACATTTCCCCGACGATTTCACCTGCAGCAAGCCGAGCCAGCTCCCGGTCGGGATTCTGCTGCAACACCGACAGTCTGCCTTCGAGCAAGATGTACAGCGTATCGACCGAAATGCCGGCGTGAATCAAGGTGCTTCCGGCGGGGAGATTCTTTCGCTGCCCGTGCTTGGCCATCCAATGTACATCCGTGTCTCGAAGTTGCCCAAAAATGAAGAGTACTTTACGCATGAGGGCGCCCAACTAGAGCTTGGTTGATCCAAAAATTCCCGATCCGTTGCACTAGCCGTCTGCGTGTTGCGATACAGGTTCTCATGTGCGCTTCCGCCGGTATCTTGGTTGCAGATTGTGCAGAGCACCCTAACACAGCCCGTGTGGTGAGTCCCGCGCGGCTGCACGCACACGCCGAGATCGGCGCCCAAAGTTGGTTGTCCTCCGATTCGTCGATATAGGGAATGCGATACCGTGTCTGGCGAAGTCGTCCAACTAGGTCGTTCTAACCCGACTATGCGCCAGAATCTACGTACTAATCCATGCAATCGCTCAGTGATTGCGTGGTGACAGGTTTGCTGGCGCGAGGTCCGTGCCCCCCACTCTATGTTGCGGATCTGTGTCACACACTTTCAACGCAGAAACTGAGCGTTCCTACTCGAGCGAAAGCTTCGGCATGTCTTGAGCGAAACGGCTGCGCAAATAGCAGTGGGCATTGTTCTGTCCTGACCGCGTATTGGGGGCATGTCACACCAATCTCGGTTGGCGTCTTCGCGGCCGTACCAACTGTTGTTGCCAATCCTGATAAGGCGCTCATTTGAGTTCGGGTGTGAAGCCGTATGGTTGATGAGAAACCGCACCACGCGCAGCCATGCGCAAATCGCAGATGTCCTTGGTGTGACTAACGGCATGTTTTAGAACTCGGGGGACAAAGTGGGCTAGGGTTGCACCGCGCACCAAGTGTCTCTCACGACGCCCACGACAAAAAGAAAGCGGTAACACGCCAAAGCACGTCGTTCCGGCGTTCGTGTTGTCGTAGGGCTCGCTGTCGCTGGACGGTCATCACACCGAGACTCTCGAAGGAGAATGTGAGGCCCGTGTTTGAACCAGCTCCTTGAGCGCCTTGAGCGTTGTCGCAATACGTCCAATTGGCGCCGCCATCGAGGCTGAAGCGATAGCCGTAGCGATAGGTTCCCGCTGCGGGAGCGGTAAACGTGGCGTGATATTCAGCGTTGTTGCCGCTCTGTGTGTTGAAAGCAGCGGCTACCTACGTCCAGCCGTACTCGCATTCGGGGTTCACGGTTGCCGGGCCGTAGCCGAGTTGCGCCGTGATGAGTGGACTTGCACCAGAAGCGCCCGTTACTCCGGCCTCGTACACCTGGCCGTAGAGGATTGGGCTCGCACTTGCTGGGCTAAGGCTCAGCACCCTTTGGTCATTCACCTCGTAGGCTTTGCGACGCGGCATGCGAACGTGTGGTACTCCTGGTGAACCGCGAATGGTCTTCACGGCGCGCAAACGGGCGCCGGCATTTCGAGCGGCACCGGCCCTAAGCCACTGGCGCGCTGGGGTTTCCGTTTTTATTCGGGAAGGTCCGAACGTAAGTTCGCGTAAGCTGTGCCGTAAGTTATGTTCGAACGGTCATTTTGGCAACACTCACTTGGCGTCGTGGCTCTGTGGGCAATTGGATGCGGTGGACATGAAGAAGACAGCGAACCGCAAGGAATTGGCGGCGGGGGCAGCTCCGCAGTTGAGCAGGCAGCGGCGGGAACCGCGCCAGTGGTATTCGAAGACAGTCAGGTCGCCCCAACTACCGATGCGTGGCCAACACCCTGCAGCGGTGTCGGTTGCGGCGTTGTAGTTGACTTCGCCATCGGAGACGGTTTTGGCTGTGCTCTGCGACAAGATGGAAAAGTCCTGTGCTGGATCGGTGATCCCGCGGTCGACAGCTGCCTTCCACCCACGGTGCTGGATGACGTCGGTAATGCGACCCAATTGATTGCAGGCTATAGCTCGATTCTGGTGCTCTTCGAAGACGCGGCTCCACTTGAGCTCCACCTAGCCTACCAAGCACCAACGCTCACGCGCAAAAGCCATTCGGAGCTGCTCGGTCTGACGGGCTTTTCCTTGGGAAGTGGGCATATTTGTGGAATCAACGCAGCGGGCAATGTCATATGCTCGGGCGGAAACGCTTGGGGCCAGCTGGGCACTCAAGACTACGACTACGCAGGAACGCAACTTATTCCCGTTGTCGAGCGGGTCTCGGAGATCGCCAGCGATTACGTTGACACCTGCGCTCTCGACTACGAAAAGCACATAACGTGTTGGGGAGGGCCGTCTGCGGTGCTCCCGCCGCAGTCTGTCATGGGGAGCACCCCCGTACGCTATGATGGACTTCCCGGGTTTGTACACCTAGCTGTGGGTGCCGACCGCGCCTGTGGGGCAACCGCTGATGGGCAGGTCACCTGTTGGGGGTCGGACGTCACGTGCAGTACGCATCGCGCGCTCACCTGCGACAATCAGCAGCAACGACGTATGGGGTGGCTCGATGGGGCCACAAGCATTGCACTTGAGGATGATGCAACGTGTGGAGTCAAGAACTCCGAAATTTACTGCGAGATTGATGGCGGGCTCACCAATTGTCAAACCCTGTCGGATGGCTCACAACGTTGCGACGTCCTGCGCTCTCGATACCTGAAGCGCGCAGGCGGACTCTCCCGAGTCCAGAGGTTCGGCTCTGGATCTCCCGGACGTTGCGCTCTTCTGAATGACGGCACGCTTTGGTGCTATGCCGGCAACACTTCGGCAGCGCGACCGATCAATCTCAACTAAATGGGGTATCACGCGCACATCCATGCATGCGCGATTGCTTTTGGGTGTCACGACAGGGCGGCCACCTACGAGAGCATGCTCTCGAACGGAAACGCATACGGTCGCCGTATTGGGGGGTGACACTGGCAAGATTTCGCGGTTTTGCGTACTAGTGAGGTCGGATCATTTCGACAATCATGCAAAGCTCTGTTGAATAGTACCAGTCAGCTTATCAAGTGCATTGCTCCAAGCGCACACACGCTAAAAACGCAGTTCCTCGCCAATTCGCCCACACGAGTATTCGCGGTCGCGTTCGGTCGATTTTGCGACGGATCGGGACGCACTTCGTACTGCATTCGCATGCGCAACCTGCTGGCACATGGACTAGTCGTTGGTACGGTAACCCTCGTCGGCTGTAGTGGAAGCGACAGTACGGTCGGTCCTGCATCGTCGGTAGGTGGATCGACAAGCGGTGGAGGCGTCGCGAAAGGTGGCACCTCGTCTAATGCCACGGCCGCTAAGGGTGGGACCAGTGCAGTTTTGAACGCTGGCGGGAATGTCGCCCTGGGCGGCACAGGTGTCGGTATCGGCGGCGGGGCTCTGGCTGGCGGAAAATCGGGAGTTGGCGGTGGGACGACAGGCACTGGTGGCTCACCGCAAGGTGGGGCTGCGGCAACGGGCGGCACCAAGGCTACCGGTGGAAGTACGCAAACCGGCGGGGCATCCCAAACGGGCGGCACCAAGGCTACCGGTGGCAGCATGCAAACGGGTGGGACGACGCCCGCTAGTGGCGGCACCTCAAGCGTGGGCGGCCGCAGCTCAACTACAGGCGGCAGCACAAGCGTAGGCGGCACCTCAAACGTGGGCGGCCGCAGCTCAACTACAGGCGGCAGCTCAACTACAGGCGGCAGCTCAACTACAGGCGGCAGCTCGGCAACGGGTGGGACGACGTTCAGCGGAACTTCGGCCTGTGGCACTGGCACTTCGACGTCGAGTGATATCGTCGTCAACCTGAGTAGCCTTCAGCAGAAAATCAGCGGATTCGGTGTTTCTTCGGCGTGGGCGGGGAGCTATCGCAATGCTTCGGATGCCGACTACCTGTGGTCCACCACGAAGGGGGCCGGAATGTCGCTGCTTCGCATCAGGTATGGTGATGGGCTCGCGATTGCAAAATCAGCGGCTAGTTACGGCGTCACGGTATGGATGACTCCGTGGGGAATGGGAAATAACGGTTCTCCCGGTGGGCCCTTCACGACCATGCAAACCAATCCCAATGGCTGCACGGGCAGCTTTCCCGTGCTCTCGGATCCGCAAGGTTGGGCAAACCAACTCTCTACCTACGTTCAAAACGCCAAGACCCAGGGCGTGCCGCTCTATGCGGTGTCTGCTGAGAACGAGCCGGACAGCTGCGGCATCAACCAGACCAGCTCGTACTCAGCGGCGCAACTGGCAACGTGGATTCCGTATCTTGGCGCAGCCATGAAGCCGTTGGGCGTAAAGGTCATGGCACCCGAAACCATGAATGCCTGTGGGTTCGCGAGCTATTTTACGGCCATCAAGAACAGCACGGCTGCTTGGGACGCCGTGGACATCTTTGCAAGCCACGAATACGGCTGTGGCACGCTGCCCACCCAAACGTCCATATCCGCGGCGGGTAAGGAGTATTGGGAAACCGAGGTCGATACCGGCAAGGCGAGTAGCGATTCAACTGGCGACGGGATTGCCAGCGCATTGCCGATGGCGAC
>Ga0302321_100001062_pt1 | contig 23597 bp, 21 predicted proteins | sample Fen_T0_1_FD_202505 | JGI IMG/M metagenome (GOLD analysis project Ga0302321, IMG submission 202505) | Peat permafrost microbial communities from Stordalen Mire near Abisko, Sweden - Fen_T0_1 | ecosystem: Environmental > Terrestrial > Soil > Wetlands > Permafrost | place: Sweden: Abisko...
CCTGGAAACGGTTTTCGAGCTGCAGGACGACCTGGTTCCGCGGATCGTTTCGACGGTTGCGGACATGAACGGGGTTCTGCCTCGGAGCATGAGCGCGGCGTTACGAACCCGAATGCCTGAGCAGTTGAGCCCGTACGAGGCGGTGATGCGCAGCTTTGGCTACTTCGAGCGCGTCACCGCCGAAGAATGTGCCGCGGCGAGCGCCGGCCTGGAATTTGCCGTGCAGAAGACACCCCCCTATGCCGATGCCTGGGCCATGCTGGCGCTGCTATGCGTCCAGGACTACGCGCAAGGATTCAACCTGCAGGCCAATTCCCTGTCAAGCGGTCTGAGCGCTGCGCAGCGGGCCGTGGAAGCCGCACCATCCAATCACCTGGCCTATTTCAGCTTGGCCCAGGCGCTGTTCTTCAAAAGGGAATTCGAGAGCTTTCGGAATGCCGCAGAGCGGGCCGTCGCGCTCAACCCCATGGATGGCAACTCCATCGCCTTTCTCGGGGAATTGCTGACCTATGCGGGCGACTGGCAGCGCGGTCTCGCGTTGGCGGAGCGCGCCAAGAAGCTCAATCCAAATCATCCTGGATGGTACTGGTATGCGGACTTCTACCATGCGTTTCGCCAGGGCGACGACCGTAGCGCGGTCAATTTCGCGCTCAAGGTCAATCTGCCCGGCCACTGGGGCATGTACTTCATGCTGGCCACAGCCTACGGGCATCTCGGAGAACAGGGCGCGGCCGCCAAAGCGCTGCAGGAGTTGCTCAACGTGCGGCCCGACTTTGCCACCTCCGTACGCAAGATTATCGGGAAGTGGTGGGAGCCCGAGTATGTGAATCGCCTGATTGACGGCTGGCACAAGGCGGGGCTGGAGATTGCCTGAGCGAATGCCCACGGGGACGCGGCCGTCACCGTATGAGACTCATGCAACGGCACCCGGTGGCCAAGACGCGCGACAGTCTGCTTCCGGGCACGCCTACCGGCAGGTTGACGACCGCAGGACCGTCAGCCCGGGACATCGCGCTCACGACTCGCGTGCATCAAGCCGGAAACTCGCCGTCGCATCCTGTGCGAGCGCCCGCGTGAGCCAGGGCATGATGCCGCGCATCTGCTCGGAGAATTTCCACGGCGGGTTGACGATGAACATGCCGCTGCCGTGCAGACCCACGCCTTCGGCCGTCGGCGCTTTCACCTCCAGCGCGATGTCCAGCCAGTCCGCACCGGCCGCGCGCCGAAGTTTGTCGGGCAGCTGAATGGATTCGCGACGCTGAAGCAGCGGATACCACACGGCGAATGTGCCGGTTGCAAACCGCTGCAGACCGTCGCGCAGTGCGGCCGTCACCGCCCGGTAATCGGACGCGAGTTCGTACGACGGATCGATCAGCACGAATCCGCGCCGTGACGGAGGGGGCAGCACCGCCTTCAGTCCGGCGAACCCGTCGCCGGCAGTAACCGTCACGCGGCGCCCTCCTTCCGCAAACTGCTCGGCGAGAATCAGCCTCTCGGTGCTGTGCAACTCGAACAGCCGCAGGCGATCGTGCGGACGCAACACCCCCAGCACAATCCGCGGCGACCCCGGATACTGCCGCAGCACGCCATCCAGATTCACGGCGCGGACCTGGTCGACATAATCGGCCACCAGCTCCGGCAGATCGTTGCGCTCCCAAAGCAGGGCGATACCGTTGCGGAACTCTGCGTTCCTTACCGCGAAGCCCTGCTCGAGCGAATACATTCCGGCGCCGGCGTGCGTGTCGACCACGCCGAGCGCCTTGTCCTTGCGGGTGAGCAGACGGAGCAATGCGACCACCGCGATGTGCTTCAGCACGTCAGCGTGGTTGCCTGCATGAAAGCCGTGGCGGTAACTCAGCATTTACCGAGTATTACCGAAAGGGGAGACAACCATCACAAATCTTGCGTCATTCATGCTCACTTTGACAAACGAGCGGGAATGACAATTGAAGCGGCTTACGCGGGTACGCAGGTAAAGACTACATCCAACCCGTTGCCTTCCGGCACCCATTGCGATGCGATCATCGACGCTCGCACCGCGCGATCGACGGTGTACCGGTGATTTGGCGCCCCACCCATGCCATTGTTGTATAGCCTGTAGAGTGGAATGGTTCCTGCCGGACACACTCCGGTCGGAGACGGCATCATGTAGAACGCGTTCAGCGACTCGAGCGCCCACACGCCACCGTCTTTCAGCGCGGGACATGCCAGCGGATCGTTGCTGTAGAAGTGCGAACTCAAAGGCGCGAACGACGCGCTGAAGAAGCGGCAGACGTTCGTGATGTTCGTGCCCGGGCCGCTCCACGCCTTGAACTTCAATCCGGTAGGAACCCAGGGAGGCAATTGTCCCGCAGTCAATAATGCCGTTTCTCCCGCGTCAGCCGTGATGAAATAATGATTGAATTGCGGGTGATAGAACTCGGTCACGGTCACCAGCCCCGGCGACGACGTGGCGCCAAGCGCAGCCAACACCGCGCCACCCGCGTCGAGCATCCCTGCACCACAGGTTGACGTGGTGCAGTAACACTCCAACTGGTCGACCTGGGCGGATCCGACGGGTTGCGGTGCCGTGCACTGCTGTACCGGAGTGCCATCGCTGTTGACGCTGCCAGTGGTCGGGAATGGACGCGCGGCAGACTTCAACAGGGCAAGCGCTTGGTCCGGCGCAAGGCTTGGTTGGACCGAAAGCATCAGGGCCATGGTGCCTGCCACCAAGGGTGCCGAGAAGCTTGTTCCCAGGGAGGCATTGAAGCTGTCGGTGTAGATCGAACCTCCCGCAGAATCGGGAACAGGCGAGGTGAGCCCGGTATTGGCGGCGGTGAGAATCGGGTACAGACACGGAGTGCCCGCGCTGGTGTTGACGCAATTGCCGGCGGGAGCACTGATGCTGATTTCAGGTCCCAGGTCCGAAAAGCCGACCTTGGTGCCGAAATGCCGCAATCCTGCGACGGCCACCACGCCCGCGCAATTCGCCGGCGTGCCCAACGCGTGCCCGGTGCTGTTGCCCGCGGCAACCACGATGATCGCGCCAGCCGCCTTGACCCTGGCAATCGCATCGGCGTAGGCACTGGTGCAGGTCCCATCACCATCGAGGCTCAAATTGAGAACCCGCGCGGGGTTTGGATTGGCCGGCACACCTGGCACGTTCAAACCGGCCGCCCACAACATACCGGCGATGATATCGGAGTCGTAGCCGCCGCATTTGCCCAATGCACGTACGGGCAGGATGCGCAGGCTGCGCCCTACGCTCGCCATGCCGATGCCGTTGTTCGTCAACGCGCCGACCAGGGCGCTCGTTTGCGTGCCATGCCAGGAACTGTCTTCCGGCGTGTCGGTGCATTGGTAGAACGGCCCGCCACGCTGCGAGATTTCGGCCTGCGTCACCCAGTCGCCCGGATCGGACGGGTCGGCATCGCGTCCGTCACCGTCATTGGCCATGGCAGCGTCGCTGATCATGTCGTAGCCGGGAAGCAGATTTCCGCCCGCTGCGACGCGCAACAGATCCGGGTGATCGAAGCGCACGCCCGTATCGATAAAGGCGACGACGATCGGCGTGCCGCCGACGCTCAAGTCCCACGCGGGTTCAACGTTGATCGATGACTGCACTTCGCCAGAAGGTGCACGCAGATACCATTGGCCGGCTACTGGACCGCCGGTCGTTCCGGCAACAGTGGCGCCTGCCAGATACAATGGATCGTTCGGCGCGGACGTGTGGTGGCGACGCTGGTCGGGTACCGCATATTCGACGTCGCTCTCCGCAGCAAGACGCTGCGCCAGTTGTTCCGACGTGATGCCGCTCCCGAACACGACCTGGATGCGTTCGGCAACTCCTTCACCAGCGGTAAGCGACATCCCAATTCGCGTGCCGAGCGCTCCGGCCTGACCCGCGAGTTGTGCCGCTGCCGTGGTTGCAGTCTTTGGAAGCAGCGTCGAGCCGGCCTTGAACTTGACGATCACGCGGGCATTGGTGTCCGGTATCGCAGTCTGCGCCGACGCTCGAGTGGATGAAAATGCCAGCAGCATCGCACACGACAGGGCCAAGGACAGCAAGGATTTATGCATGAATCGACGATCGGAGTTGGTCTACGAGAGGCTGATTCGACAACGACTACAGGGGTCCGTTCCAGAATTCGCGCGGCAATTAACTCATGAAAAGCGTTGTCCAGGTCCGCCCGACAATCTGCTGAAACAATCTCTTACAAAGACCGGACAATTTTGAGCGGCAATCCAGTGGAGTGAAATTCTGGGGCCATTGGATTCACGACAGATGACCCGCCACGCATCCTCCAATGACAGGCGCAGATCGAGCTCGCCGAGGCGAATGCCGACGGCTCCGCGCAAGGTCTCCGTTCGTACGCCGTTGCCGCACTCCTCATGTTCGGCGACGTTCGCGGCTTTATCCTGCCTACGTTTGCTGGACCCTTGAGAGTCCATTTGCCGCTTGTGGCGCCCCCGGTGCGAACGGCCACAGTGCCTGCCCCAATGAACTACCGGCGAATTTCAGCGTTTGCATTCTAGCGAGGTGCCTGCAGCTGACCCTGCGGTGCGGCGGGCGGCACCAGGGGCTGATCCGTCATCTCCCGGACCGCATTCACAAAGTACTCCGTCTCGCCGAAGCACGACGTTGGAATGAACTTGTGCTGCTGGTAGGTCAATACAACCCTCTTTCCGGCGAGATCATTGATCTTGCCGGCCACCGCGGTGTCGCGCACCGTGAAAGGGAATTTCTCGGGAATGGCCCCCGGCATCGTGACCATGGCAATCTCCCCTTCCCAGGTCTTGCACAGCCAGCCCTTGCTGGAGAATTTCTGGACATACCCGGCCCGCTCGCCTTCTGAATAGCTCCAGCTCAGGGCCAGCCAGGTCCAGAGAATCGCCAACAACAAGCACGCGGACACAAGGATCAGCATTCCGCGCAATGAAAAGAACTTCATGATGCAAACCTCATAGATCGACCGGGCACAGTTTAGCCGAATCCCGGCCGGTGCATCGGTTCGAATGGTCGTTGCAAAGATGCCCGACTTGCCGTTTGACGGAAGAAGGATCGGCGAATTCCTGGGGATACTGCTTCCCAAGGAGTGCACTCTGCCAAACTGGACCGGAATGTGCGGCAGACGCCACTACTTGCGGGATGTGTTCATCCGCATTCACGCGCGCGATTGCTCGTGTCTTTCGCGATCGATCGCGTTGGCACGTGCGCCGACCTTCACGGCCCATGCGCAATATCTTTGCGGCTGCCTTGGCATCAATGCAATGCTGACTTTCCCTAGCCATTGCTTCTGCCGCATGCCCGCGGCGACATCGCCCACGGCATTGACGCGATGAGCGCGACGGTGGTTCGGGCGACATGATGCGTCCCCTCGCAAGGCGCCCCGCGGAAAAAAATCGGCGGCCGCGAGGCCGCCGATTGCTCCACCAAGATAGTGCTGATCAGGCTTGCTTGCGACGCGAGAAGCCCAGGCCTGCCAACGCGAGACCAATGAGGGCCAGCGAAGCGGGTTCGGGAGTCTGGTTCACTTCGCGAATCAGCTTCGACTGTATGGCCGCGGAAAAGTCGCCAAAGCTCGCAGCTGGCGTCGTGAACCCATTGGTGCCGCCTTGCACATTGGTCTGATAATAAGCAAGGAGACCAGCCTCGCCCAGAATCGGCAGACCGTTGATCGTTGCGACACCTGCAGCCAGTGCGGAATCGCGGCCGCAACGAACGTTGGTGACGACATTGCAGGAGGTCGTATTGTTGTCGGCACCGTCGCCGGACACGTCGATCACCCAGCGTGCCGCTTCGAACCCATTGCTGGCGAACTGTCCGCCACCGAACTTCATCGCGGCTTGGATGGCCGTTTGGCCGGAGAATGCCCGGCTGGACCCATTGATCGCTGCCGCGAAGGCATTGGCTTCTGTCGCATTGCTGATCTTCGTCCAGTTCACAGCATAGGACTGTTCCGCGTTGCCGGACCACTCCACATAGGCCACCGCAATCGAACCGCCGACGCTGTTGATGATGGCGTTTTGCACCGCTGCGCTCTGGAACGCCTGGACATAGCCCGACTTCTGCAGGTTGTATTCGGTGGCGTCCACGCTGCCGGACACGTCAATCAGCAGCAAGAGTTCCAATCCGACGGGTGTCGCTTGGGCCGCTTGGCCCGCAAGAGCCAGCGGAAGTGCCAGCGCCGCAGCGGCCAATGTTTGCTTCAACTTGAATTTCATGGCTTTCTCTCCTTGGTCAGTAACGTGGGACCATCGCGAAATTTCCGGGTCCGAAATGGCTCCCGCAAGCGTACTCAAGCAGAGCGCGTGCCAACCGATTTTTTGTGTTTATAAACAATATGCTAGTGCATTACATTCGTTCGAAGCATAAGCAGTTTGTAAAGCCATCCGTCGGTGCGCAAGATGTTGGCTACACCGAGCCAAGTACGCTCCGCGGTCTCGCCTTGAAACTCGTGTCGCTTCAAGTGGATCGAGCTTGTTGACCATTCGGCACAATAAACAAACGGGCGGCGGGAACCCCGCCACCCGTCGCAATGCAAGTCCTTGCTGCTTACCCGGCCGCAGTCACCGCGCGTGCCGTCAGCACGGAGACGAGATGCGCCCGATACGCGGGCGAGCCATGCAGATCGCCGTTCAATCCGGCTGCATCGATCTTGACGGCCCTGGCCGCATCGGCATTGAAGTTTTTCGTCAGCGCCTGCTCCATCGCCTTGGCGCGATGAACCGATGGCGCAGCGCCCGTTACTGCGACGCGAACGCCGCCCGCCGTTTGCGCAACGAACACGCCGACGAGCGCGAAGCGGGACGCAGGCTGCGGGAACTTCACGTAGGCCGCTTTTTTCGGAATCGGAAAACTGACCGATGTGATCAGTTCGCCGTCCGCGAGCGCCGTTGCGTACATGCCCTTGAAGAAATCGTCAGCACCGATCTTGCGCTTGTTGGTGTTGACCGTCGCTCCCAATCCCAGCACCGCGGCCGGGTAGCATGCGGCCGGATCGTTGTGCGCAAGCGAGCCGCCGAGCGTGCCCATGTTGCGCACCTGCCGATCGCCGATGCCTTCCGCAAGCGCCGCGAGCGCGGGAATGGCGGCCTTGACGACATCGGACGCGGCGACATCCGCATGCCGGGTCATGGCGCCGATCACGATGGCGTCGCCGTCCTTGCGGATACCTTTCAATTCCGGCACGCCCGACAGGTCGACCAGCGCCCCGGGGACCGCCAGGCGCATCTTCATGGCGGCGACGAGACTCTGTCCGCCGGCGAGCGCCTTGCCGCCTGTTTGCGCGAGCAGCGCGGCGGCGTTGGCAACCGAATCGGCCTTGTGCAGTTCGAATGCGTACATGTCGAGCTCCTTTACGCGCGGGCTGATTGGATGGCTTGCCAGACGCGGTGCGGTGACGCCGGCATGTCGATGCGCTTGACGCCGACCGCCGCCAGCGCATCGTGGACGGCGTTCATCATCGCCGCCGGCGCGCCGATCGCGCCGGCCTCGCCGCAGCCTTTGGCGCCGAGCGGATTGTGCGTGCACGGGGTGACCTGCGTCGACACCTTGAACGAAGGCACGTCGTCCGCCCGCGGCATCGCGTAATCCATGTAACTGCCCGTCAGCAACTGGCCGCTGTCGGCGTCGTACACACAGGCTTCGAGCAGCGCCTGGCCGATGCCCTGTGTCAGCCCGCCATGGACCTGGCCGGCGACGATCATCGGATTGATGATGTTGCCGAAATCGTCCGACGCAGTGAAATTCACGACCTTCACCACGCCCGTCTCCGGGTCGACCTCGACTTCGCAGATATGCGTGCCCGCCGGATAGGTGAAATTGGTCGGATCGTAGAAAGCCGTTTCGTCGAGGCCGGGTTCGAGCTTGTCCAGCGGATAGTTGTGCGGCACGTATGCGGCCAGCGACACTTCGGCAAATGCCTTGCTGCGGTCGGTGCCGGCCACCGTGAACTTGCCATCCTTGAACTCGATGTCGGTTTCCGCAGCCTCGAGAAGGTGCGCCGCGATCTTCTTGCCCTTGGCGATGACCTTGTCCAGCGCCTTCACGATCGCGGTGCCGCCCACCGAAAGCGAGCGCGAGCCGTACGTGCCCATGCCGAACGGGATGCGGCCGGTGTCTCCGTGCACGACCTCGACGTTCGCGATGTCGATGCCGAGCCGTCCGGCGACGATCTGCGCAAACGTCGTCTCGTGGCCCTGGCCGTGGCTGTGCGACCCCGTGAATACCGTGACGCTTCCCGTCGGATTGACCCGCACCTGCCCGGCTTCAAACAGGCCCGCGCGCGCGCCGAGCGCGCCCGCGACGTTCGACGGCGCAAGGCCACAGGCCTCGATGTAGGACGCGTAGCCCAAACCGCGCAGCATGCCGCGCTTGGCCGCCGCCGCCTTGCGCGCCGCGAATCCGGCGACGTCCGCGACCTTCATCGCATCGTCGAGCGTGGCGTCGTAGTTGCCGATGTCGTAGGTCAGCGCGACCGGCGTTGCGTACGGGAACTTCCGGATGAAATTGCGCCGCCGGATTTCGTCCTGCGCTAGCCCTGTGTCTACCGCCGCCTGGTGCACGATGCGCTCCACCACGAAGGTCGCCTCGGGCCGACCGGCGCCGCGGTACGCATCGACCGGCGCGGTATTGGTGAACGACGCCGTCACTTCGCAGAATATCGCTGGCGTCGTGTATTGGCCTGCGAGCAGCGTGGCGTACAGGATCGTGGGAATACAGGTCGAAAATGTCGACAGATACGCACCCATGTTGGCCGTGGTCTGCACGCGCAGCGCGAGGAATTTTCCGCTCTCGTCCAGCGCCAATTCGACGTGTGACACGTGGTCACGGCCATGGGCGTCGGTGAGGAACGCCTCGCTGCGATCGGCGGCCCACTTGATCGGGCGGTTCACCTTCTTCGAAGCCCACACCAGCGCGGTCTCTTCGGCATACAGGTAGATTTTGGAACCAAAGCCGCCGCCGACGTCCGGCGCGATCACGCGCACCTTGCTCTCTGGCAATCCCAGCACAAAAGCGGTCATCAGCAGCCGCTCCACGTGCGGATTCTGGTTGGCCACGTACAGTATGTAGGAATCGTCGGCACGGCTGTAGGACGCCACCGCCGCGCGCGGCTCGATCGCGTTGGGGATCAGACGGTTGTTGACGATGTCGAGTCTGGAGATCGTGTCCGCCTTGGCGAACGCCGCATCGACCGCGGCCTTGTCTCCCAATGCCCACGTGTAGCACTTGTTGCCGGGCGCCTGGTCGTGGATCTGCGGCGCGCCGGGCTTGAGCGCGTCGACGCAGTTGACGACCGAAGGCAACACGTCATAGTCGACGTCGATCAGTTCCGCCGCGTCCTTGGCCTGGTTCAGGGTTTCCGCGATCACCAGCGCCACCTGATCGCCGACATGGCGCACCTTGCCCTGCGCGAGCACCGGATGCGGTGGCTCGTTCATCGGCTTGCCGTCCGACCCGGTGATGAGCCAGCCGCAAGGCAGGCCGTTCACGCCGGTCAGGTCCTCCCCTGTGAAGATCGCGATCACGCCCGGAGCTGCCTTGGCCTTGGCGGAGTCGATCCTGCGAATCTTTGCGTGCGAGTGCGGCGAACGCAGGAAATATCCGCAAGTCTGGTGCGCAAAAGTGACGTCGTCGGTGTACTGCCCCGCACCCGTCAGGAAGCGCACGTCCTCCTTGCGCCGGATCGATTGGCCGATCACGCCCTGGTCTGTCGCGCCCATATCAGTCGCTCCTCTGCGTACTCATCATTTGCCCATCGCGGTGGCACCGACCTGCACCGCGCGAACGATGTTGTGGTACCCGGTGCAGCGGCAGAAGTTGCCTTCCAGTCCTTCGCGGATCGTCTGCTCGTCGGCTTTCGGATGCCGCTGCACGAGGTCGATGGCGCTCATCACCATGCCCGGCGTGCAGAACCCGCATTGCAGACCGTGACACTCCTTGAACGCCGCCTGCATCGGATGCATCGTGCCGTCGTCTGCCGCGAGGCCTTCGATCGTGACCACTGCCGCGCCATCGGCCTGGGCGGCGAGCATGTTGCAGGCCTTGACGGCGCGGCCATCGAGATGGACCGTGCACGCGCCGCACTGCCCGGTATCGCAGCCTACGTGTGTACCGGTCAATGTCAGATTGATGCGCAGGAATTCAACCAGCAGCGTGCGCGAATCGACATCCGCGGTCACAGCCTTGCCATTGACGGTCAACGATAGCTTGACGGACACGAGCTCCTCCTTGGGGTTTCGCCGCGCGACTGCAGGACGTGTCCGTGGCGCGGCCGGTTCATGGTGATTCCGACAGATCGACAAGCATACTGCGCGCGCCAAATGACGGCAATGAGAATGGCAATGAGAGAGGCCGCTTTCCGCGCCGAAAGCTTGCGCCCGCTACAGATTGGCGATGTATTGCGTCAGGTTCTCGATGTCGTCGTCGGACAGCGTTCCTGCGACGCTGGTCATGTTGCCCGCATCGTTGGTCCGGCGCTTGGCCCGGAAGTCGAGGAGCTGCTTGCGGATGTACTGCGGATACTGCCCCGCGACCTTCGGTATCTCGTTCTGCCCGACAAAGCCGCCCAGATGGCACATCGGGCAGAGCACAGCGTCCGAGATCCTGCGGCCCGCCTCCACTTTGGCGCCGTCCGCCTTGAAGCCGGTCGGCTGTGCCTTCTGCGCAGCGAAGAAATTGCCCAGCGCGATCATGTCGTCGCGCGAAAGGCCGGCGGCCATGGCGGACATGACAGGGTCGTTGCGGCGCCCTTCGTTGAAGTCCTTCAACTGGATGTAGATGTACCGCCAGGATTGCCCCGCGAGGATTGGATAATCCGGATTTTTCGAGTTGCCGTCGGGACCGTGGCAGGCGAAACAGGGTTCAGCGAGTTTGCGAACGGCAGCGTCCCCTTGCGCCCGCGCCGGATGAACAATGGCGAAGGCGAAGGTGACGCCAACCGCGACGAGGTATTTGAGCATGGTCGTATTGCAAACAGGATGCACACAAAAAAACGGCCACCCCGCACTAACGGAGTGGCCGCGCACGTCCGCTGATTCGGCTATCGCGGGATGATCTTTTCACCGCCGATCAGCTTGAATACGAACACGCTGTTGCCGCGCTTGGAGTCAATCTGGTTGTTTCCGCCGGCGGCGACCGCAATGTACTGCGTGGTGCCAACCATGTACGACACGGCCGGGGCATTCACGCCTGCGCCGAGGTTATACTTCCAGAGCTCCTTTCCGTCCTTCGCATGGTACGCCTTGAACCAGCCGTTGGCTTCGCCGTTGAACACGAGGTCGCCCGAGGTCGCGAGCACCCCCCCGATCAGGGGCTGCGGCGTCTTCACGGCCCAAACCACCTTGCCCGTGTCGATGTTCACTGCGACGAGGCGGCCCGCCTGCTGCTCGCTGGGAATGGTCTTGAATGCGCCTCCCAGCCACAGCTTGCCGCCCGGATACGGCGACGCCTCGACATGGTAGGTCATCGGCTGGTGCAGGTTCGCCGCATAAGCGAGCCGCAGCTTCGGGTTGACTGCCATCGGCGACCATTCGACACCGCCATTGGCGCCCGGCAGCATGCGCGCGCCCTCCTTGGTCGGCAACACCCACATGTTTTCCTGCGGGATCATGGGTTCCGAGAAGCGGATCAGCTTGCCTGTTTCGCGCTCGTGCACGTAGATATGGCCGGTCTTGCCGCCATGGATGACGACGTCGACCATCTTCTTGCCTGACGCATCCTTCGCCTGCGTGAGGATCGGCGGGCTCACGGCATCGAGGTCCCAGACGTCGTGAGCGATGTACTGGAAGTGCCACTTGTATGCGCCGGTGTCGAGGTCGATAGCGACGATGGAGTCGGTATAAAGGTTGTCGCCGGGGCGGATCGCTCCATACAAGTCGGGTGATGGATTGCCGACGACGAAGAACACCGTGCGCGTCTTCTTGTCGATCGCGGGCGTCATCCACACACCGCCGCCCAGCGTCTGGTAGAAGCCGCCACCGTCCTTCGCCAGGGTCGCCTTTTCCGCGGCGATGTCGCGATGCATGTCCCGGCCGGTCGCGTCGTTGACCGCCCAGACGCCTTCCTGGCCCTTTTCCGGAATCGTATTGAACGTCCAAAGCAGCTTGCCGTCCGCCGCACTGTACGCCTTCACGAAACCGCGGACGCCATATTCGCCGCCGTTGGTGCCGATCAGCACCTTGCCGTCGACCACCGCAGGTGCCATCGTTTCCGAATAGCCCTTTTCCGGGTCGGCGATCTGCGTCTCCCAGAGCAGCTTGCCGGTCTTGGCGTCGAGCGCGACGAGCTTGGCGTCGAGCGTGCCCATGAACAGCTTGCCACCCTCGATCGCAACACCGCGGTTGTTGTTGCCGCAGCAAACCGTCACGATCGGACCGAGCTTGTGCTTGTAGTGCCAGTATTCCTCGCCAGTCGCCGCGTCGATGGCGTAGACGTGATTGAACGACGTCGTCAGGAACATGACGCCGTCGACGACGATAGGTGCGGTCTCCATCGACTCGAGCACGGCGGTCTGAAAGACGAACGCTGGCGCGAGCCCTGCGACGCTGTTGGCGTCTATCTGGAGAGGGCCGTTGTAATAGCGGGTCTGTTCGTAGCTGCCGTTCGAATGCAGCCAATTGATCCGGTCCTTGGCGGCGTTGTCGAGCGCCGCCTGCGACACGTTCGGGCTCTTGGTCATCGGCTTCGCTGTGGTCGTCGCACCACCCGTTACTTCCTGCGCGTTCGCCGACACGGTGCACGTCACAGCGAATGCGGCAACGAAACTCAGGCCAGCCATACTCAGTCGATTACGCATTCGCTCCCTCCCAGGGTCTTGTTTGATCGGACTTCAAGCGCTGGCGCAAGCGATTGGCCATGTGGTCGGACCGCTTCGTCGCGAAGTCGTTTATATTACTTTTCCCCTGGCGCCGCAACGCATTGGCTGTTGTGCGGCGCATCATTTCTGCCCAAAGTGAAAAGGATCCCCGTGTATTTGCGATGCCTTGCCTCTCTGATGCTCCTGTATTTTTTCGCCGGAGGTGCAGGCGCCCAGCCGTCTGCCGACACCAACCTGTCGGTCAATGCCCGATTCCTGATCGCCGCACGCAATTCCGACGCAACCGACCTGGACCGAGCCCTGGCAGCAGGCGCAAACGTCAACTCGCGCAACCGCCTGGGAGAGAGCGCGCTCGTCATACTGCTGAAGAACAACAAGGTCGACCTCGCGCAAAAGGTCCTGGCGGCGGGCGCAGACGTGAATCTGGCGGCGATCAACGGGATTACGCCGCTGATGGCCGCGGCATTCAACGGCCAGACCGCGATGGCGAAACAATTACTGGACAAGGGTGCAAACATCGCATCCCTCGACCGACTGCAGAAAAACGCCATGACGTACGCCGCCGGTGCCGGCAGCACGGAGATCGTGGTGATGCTGCTGGCCAAAGGCGTGGATCCGAACGCGGTCTACAACAACGACCTGACGGCGCTGATGTGGGCGGCCGGATTCGGCAAGACAGCGACGGTCAAAGCCTTGCTGGCGGCCGGCGCCAAGCCGCAATTGAAGGACAACCGCGGCAAGACTGCGGCCGACATGGCGCGCGACGAGCACTTCGACGAGACCGCGGCCATTCTGGAAGCCGCGAAGTGACGCAAAGCTACCGTTTTGTTTTGGCGCGGCGGCGCTTCGCGACCGGGGTGTTTCCAATGGACTTGGCAGCGGGCCGGGCTTTCCTGGCTGCGACCCTCTTGCCGCCGACCTTTTTCGCTGCTGGCTTGGGCACCGCCTTTTTCTCCGTCGGCAATGCGGCCTTGTTGCCAACGCGGCCGGCACTCTTGCCACTCACCTTGCCGGCGTAATGCTCCAGCGCCCAACGCGTCTTGGCTTGCTGCGAGTGGTCCCGTTCCGCACCGATTTCGGCCAAGTGCGCGAGGAACCCGCCGGCGGCTACGGCCGCCTGCTCGATAGGTGCTTTGATCGACGCCTCGAAGATCAATTCGCCGTCGTCGCGCTGCCAGAGTTCGGCCGTGATCGGCCAAGGAAGGGCAGGATCCGTGAATTTCCACCGCTGTGCCTGCATCGGACCCATGATCATCAGACGGGCAAGGTCTAGTTCCAGCTTCGCCATTTCGAAGAGGAAACGCTTTTGCTCTTCCGCGAGGAGGGCAGCGACTCCCAACTTGCCTTCCGCAACGCGCTTGATGATGCCCTTCGCTACGGGCATAGTCAGCGAAGCGGACTTGACCACGCCATTCTCTCCCGCATCAGCCTCGATCTTGAAACCCGCATACTTCTTCCATCTGGCGGGAACCTTGCTGGGATCAACCGGCCGCAACTTGACGGTGCTGTCGTGGTCGCCACCGATAATGCGCCGCGCGCGCAGCACCACCCCGGAATGGAATAATTCGAGACCTGGGGTGTCGAAGAAGTAGATGTGGCGTTCGTCGTCGTTGGCCGTCGTCAGGTTGTAGCGTCGCAGGCCCCAATGGATCTGCTTGTGCGGGATCGTCGCCTTCAACTCGACGTCGTCCGCGCCCGCAACTGTTTTCGCTACCTTCCCCCTCGTTGCCGCTCCACGCTCGGCCATCGTCGTCTCCCGAATGATTGTGCCGGCGTACAAGGGAATCCCCGCCGCACCGGGCCATATTCTGCCATTGTCGGCCAACGCTGTGAGCCTCGCGCACTTCCCGAACACAACGGCTAACCCGCCGCCAACCCTATATGCATTTGTCGGCAGCGCAGTTCAGTCGAGTTCGTACATCTTGGCGCGGTCGAGTTTCGCGGTCCACGGCAAGCCGGCATTGCGCCAGCCGTTCACGAGCCGCTCGCCCTTGTGCGGGCCGTCCGCGACGGGATCGCCTTCGAACCCGTCGATCGTCGTGTAGACCTTGGTGTAACCGGCCTGCGTCAGCGCGTTGGCGGCGCGTGCCGCACGCACGCCACCCTGGCATATCAGGATCACCGGATCATCACGCGTGAGTCCTTTTTGCGCGAGGCGTTTGCCAACGCCTTCGACGAACTTCGGGTTGGGGGCCAGCTTGAACGTCGAATTCACCTCGTCCCATTGCGGCGACGACGTCTCGACCAGGAAGGGCACATGTGCATCGACCAGCGTCGGCATGCCGATGAATTGCAGTTCCGCGCGCGTGCGCACATCGATGAACAGCACCTTGTCCGGTGCCTCTATCACCATGTCGTGCGCATCCTGAGCAGTGGCATAAAGTCCGCACGTCGTGCGCTTCGCCACCGGCACGCCCGATTCGGGTCGAGTAAAGACATCGGCCGAGATGTTGCCCGCGACTGCAGCCACCGCCTCGCTATCCACGACACAGGTGGCGGCCTCGCCAGCCGCATCTGCAATGGGAATCGCGGCAACCAGCAGCGCAGCAGCAAGCAGAACGCGGCAGAACAAGATCGGCACCTGCAGTTTAACAATCCATGCCAACTCTACAGATCATGCGTCGTGGCGGCGTTGATCTCAGGCAAACATGCCCTGCAAAATCGAGTGGCCGGGTGTCGGCGCCCAGACTGGCGATCCTGCTGGGTATACGGACAATTGCGAGCGGACCGAAGCAGGAGCCGGACTGCAGGAAAGGGCAAAGTAATGATCAAGCTGATTGTCATGGTGAAGCGCAAGGCGGGCATGAGCGCGGAGGAGTTTCACCGGCATTGGCGAACCACGCACGCCGAACTGGTCAGGACCAATCCTGCGTCAAGGCGATGCATCCGGAAATACATCCAGCGTCACACGCTGCCGGGCGAATATGTCGGCGGCGCCGTGGCCTTCGACGGCACGGCGAAACTGTGGTTCGACTGCATCGAGGACAAGGATCGGCTCTGCAGCGATCCAGACTACCTCGCATTGATCCGTCCGGACGAGAGCCGCTTCGCCGACATGACCGGCACCGTGTTCTTCGTCACGGCGGAAGAGACTGTGCTGTAGGTCAGCGCAATGGCCGCGCGCCCAACGAGTCGCTTACGTACTCGCTTACCCCGTCCTTGTACCAAGCCCCATGCGCGCCATCGTACCGTCGCGGTCGACGAACGCGTGCTTGAGTGCGCCCACGACGTGCAGCGCGACGGCACCGGCGATCACCCAGCTGGTCGCCAAGTGGGAGGAACTGAAGAATTCCTTCAGCGCCGGATCGTTCCGGCCCCACGAGGGCAGCGTCATGCCGAACAGCTTGACGGGATAGCCGCTGTACACGGAACCGAGATAGCCGGCCAGCGGATGGACAAACAGCACGACATAAAGCAGCGCATGGACGAAGTGCGCAAGGCGCGCCTGCCAACGGGGCATTGCGAGGAGCGCCGGTGCCGGATGCCGCAACCGCCATAGCAGGCGCACCGTCATCAGCGTCAAAATGGTGAGCCCGACGGACTTGTGCAGGTTGTACGCGTCGACCCGCATTCCCGGCGGCTGCTTGGGAATGCCCTGCATCCACCAGCCCCAGGTGAACTGGACGATGATCGCGAGCGCGATCATCCAGTGCAGCGCGATGGCCGTCCGGGTATAGCGTTCAGAATGATGCACTGATGCTCACTCCTGCATACCAATTGCGCCCAGGTGCGGGTTCGTAATACCGGCCGTTGGTATCCCCGACGATGACCGAGCCCACGTAATTCACGTTCGCGATGTTGTTGACCCGGACGTACTCAGAGAACTTGAAGCGCTCCACGTCCTGCGCAAAGCCCACGCGGACATTGCCGATCGTGTACGCAGGAGCAAACGCCGAGTTTACGTCGTTGACGTAGATGCGCCCGACGTACTGCACCTCGCCCGCCGCGCTGAAGCCGTAGAACCCGCCGGGCGTCCATTCCAGCACGCCGTAGGCCTGCTGCGGCGGCACTCCGGGAAGGCGTGAACCGGCCGGCGTCACTATCGGTGGAATCCCGGAGACGTATGGATCGGCGAATTCGGCAAGCAGATAAGTGTAGTTGACGTGCGTCGAGACCCCGTGCCCCAGGTCAGCGTCCCACACGGCCTCGAAGCCACGCCGGTTCGTCTTGCTCGCGTTGCGAAAGGTCGTGCGCCCCCCGGTCGACGTGTTGATCACAATCTCCTGGTCGGTCGTGGACGTAAACGCGGCGAGATTGACGCGCTGGTTTGCAGTTGGGAACCACTTCATTCCGAGTTCGTAAGATGTGGAAGTGGCCGGATCGAGCGCAAGATTCAAACCCGTGCCGGCCGGTTGGTACGCGATTTCGGCAAAGGTCGGCGTCTCGAATCCCTGCCCGTAGCTCAGGTAGACATTCAGGTTGGCGGCCGCATGCCAGACCACGCCGGCAACGGGACTGGTGTTGTAATACTTGCGAGAGCCGCTGTCGTCGGGATTCCCCACGACGATGTAGTGGTCGACCGAATCGTAGTGAACCTGGCTCGAGCGCACGCCCAGCGTCAATGCCAACTCCGGCAGCACGTCCCATAGGGCTTCCGCGTAGATGTCCCCGCTCGTAACCGTGTCGTCCTCGTTTCGCCGCAACGCGCCGATTGCTCCGTTGTTGTTGATATATCCCTGTCGCAGCTCATGCAGGCGATCGGCGTCCACCCCGATGTTGACCGTCAATGGCCGGTCGAGCAGACTGCCGCGATAGATCAGCCTGACGCCGACGCCTTCGAAATTGCGATCGAGGTCGACCACGCCGCCCGACGAGGTCGGGCCGTTTCCCAACAGCGCCAGGTATTGCCTGATCTGCCGCTCTCCTCCATAGGCGGTCACGCGCAGGTTGGTATTTGCATTGAGCACCTGGTCCACCGCGGCGCCGCCCTGCACCTGGCGGATTGTCTTGCTCGTGTTGAACAGTATGGCCGCAGGATCGGCCTGGCGCGGGTCAGCTTGCCACTGCGCGTAGGTCAGTCCGAGCGGGTCCTGCGTCTGGGGCTGATATTGCGAGTTGGCGATCAGCGTGACGTGCGTCGATTCAGTGGCATCGAACGCAAGCTTGGCATTTGCGATCTGGCGCAGCGCAGCGGAATGTTCGCGGTAGCCATCGGTGTCGAAATTGCTGAACGCGGCGACGTAGCCGACGCCATCGGCAATGCCGGTGGCCTTGACCCCGACCATGGAGGTGCCATAGCTGCCGACATTGCCGGTAAAGTTCACCACCGGCACGTCCGTTCCATCCTCGGTATACACGGACACCACGCCACCCGAGGCGTTGCCGTAAAGCGTGGAAAACGGCCCGCGCAGCACCTCGATGCGCTTGGCCGATAGCAGGCTGAAACTGCCGGTCTGTCCCTGCCCGTCGGGCATCGTCGCCGGAATGTCGTCCTGGTATAGCCGCACGCCGCGAACGCCGAACGTTGCGCGGGCACCATAGCCACGTGAAGAAAGCTGCAGATCCTGCGCGTAATTGTTGCGGTTGGCTGCGAACACACCGGGAACCCGCACCAGAGACTCGGACAGGTTTATGGCGGGTTGCCCGTTGCGAATCGTCGTACCATCTATGACGTCGGCCGACGCCGGCACATCAAACAGCCGTTCCGCGCCGCGGGTCGCGGTCACCGCGACGGGGTCGAGCGTCACTTCCGTTGCCGCGGAAGGTGTTTGCGCGTGCAAGGACGCCGCGCCGACGATGCCGGCGACAAAGCTTACGACGAAGATGCCGCGGCGATCCTCGGCGGTGGAAGTGGGCATGTCGGGAAACGACGTGATAGGAGAAGGAATGCTGCGTCGTGTAGCATAAAAGAAACCGACTGCGATCCCAAGCGGAAACGACCGGTTTCGATAAATGTCACCCATTATCTGCCGCGAAGGAAGTCCATGATTTCGTTCCATTTGTGCTGTGCGGCAATTTTCGTCGCCCTGCTGACGGCCGGTCCGCTGTGGGCAGCTACCGCCTACGTTTCCAACGAAGGAAGCGGCACTGTCAGCATCATGGACACCGCGACCGACAAGGTCACGTCGACCGCCAGCTTTGCCAAGAAACCCCGTGGCATCGCCATCGACCGGGATGGGTCGCGGCTCTATCTATCGGACCAGACGGCGAATGCATTGGTCGTTGTCGACACCGCCAAACTTCAGGTACTTGCGACGATCGCTTTGGGCGATTCGCCGGAGGCAATCTACGTTTCCCCGGACGGCAAGTGGCTCTCGGCGGCCATCGAGGAAAACGACCAGGTCATCATTGTCGACCTCAGCACTCTCAAAGTCGACCGCCGCATCACGATGAAAGGCAAAAATCCGGAACACGCAGTCTGGAGCCCAGACGGCAAGTGGCTCTATGTCAGCGCGGAGGAGGCTGACAGTGTGGACATCGTCGACCTCACGAAGAATGCCGTGGTCAGGTCGGTGAAGGTTGGCGACCGTCCGCGCGGCATCGGCTTCCTGCCCAACAGCAGCCGCGCGTATGTCGCTGCGGAAAATGCCGATACGTTGAATGTCTTGGACACGTCCACGCACGATGTGATCGCGAAGATCAAGGTGGGAAGCCGTTCCAATGGCGTGCTGGTGCATCCGGATGGCAAGCGAGTGTTCGTGACCTCCGGAGGCAAAGGATCGGTGCAAGTGATCGATACGGCCACCAACACGATCGTTACGGAGATTCCTGTCGGAAAGCGTCCATGGAACATGGCGCTCACCCCGGATGGCAAGAAACTCTATGTCGCGTGCGGACGCTCGAATGCCGTTGCTGTGGTCGACACCGATACCTACAAGAAAATTGCCGAAATTTCGGTGGGCGAACTCCCGTGGGGTGTGGCAATTCAGTGATCAAATTTCCGGAGCCCGCCTTCCATGTCGTTCGTCACGGGCCCCGAAGGCCAGCGTGACCAACTGAAGACAGATGTCCCGTTTTGACCCAGATGACGGTCTCCTGGTCAACGTACGGACAGTGTTCGCTCATGGGGGGGTTGCGCAACCACGTGCCACGCGGGTAGGCGTCGTACTCATCCTTCAGTTCACCCGACAATACGAAAATCTCCACGCCTCCGGAGTGGGCATGAATTTGGGATTGTTCCCCCGCCGGCCATTTCACCAGCGATACGCGTTCGCCCGCAAATTCGTGCAACGGTATGACCTTCAAGTTTCCGCGTCCAGGCAGCCAGCGGGCCCGGGAAGTATCGATGGAAACCTGCGCAAGGTCATCGGGCAGGAATTGATGCAGTTTGACCAGCTATACGCAGCCCGCCTTGCTAAAAGGCGCGTGGCTCGATCCGGGCGGATTCCGGAAGTAGGTACCTGCGCCGAAATCGCCATGCTCGTCGGAAAAAATGCCTTCGAGCACCAGAATTTCTTCCCCTAATGGATGTCCGTGACGTGAAAACGACGCGCCCGGATCGTAACGAACAATACTCGTGGCGTGACCGCTTTCAGCTTCTTCGCGCGCCAGCGGCTTTCGCCAGACGCCTGAAGCAGGACTCGGTTGCCAAATAGTGTCGCTGGTATTGATCACTACTCGCTGCTCGAATTCCATGTTGAGCATCATGCGCTACCGCCGTTACAGATGGCCCGCATGAAATCGAAGATGGTCCTCGATAAAGCTCGATATGAAGAAGTAGCTATGGTCGTAGCCATCCTGCATTCTCAACTCGAGCGGGACATCGCGTTCGATGCACGACGCCCGCAGCAGTTCAGGCTTGAGCTGGCCATCGAGGAATTGGTCCTTGGTCCCCTGATCGACGAGAAGCGGCGGCCCACGCCAGCCACGGTCTTCGATCAGCGCCGTCGTATCGTAATCGCGCCACGGCACACGGTCGAGGCCAAGATACCCGGCCAGGGCCTTTTCGCCCCATGGACAGCGCATCGGCGAACAAATCGGCGCAAAGGCAGAGACCGACTTGTAGAGCTGCGGATTCTTGAGCGCGATGGTCAGCGCGCCATGCCCGCCCATCGAATGGCCGAAGATCCCGGCACGCGACGTGTCGACGGGAAAGCCCGAGGTGACGACCTCGCGCAACTCCCCGACGACATACGAATACATCCGGTAGCCCTGTGACCACGGCGCCTCGGTAGCATCGACATAGAAGCCGGCGCCAAGGCCAAAGTCGTAGCTCGCAGCCTCCCCCGGAATGTTGAGACCGCGGGGACTCGTATCCGGGACGACCAAAGCGATTCCCAGTTCAGCAGCTACACGCTGAGCGCCGGCTTTAACGATGAAATTTTCTTCGGTACACGTCAGTCCGGAAAGCCAATAGAGCAACGGCACTCGGCGCGCATGGGCCTGCGATGGCAGAAAGACGCCAAAGCGCATCGTGCATCCCGTTTCGGTCGATTCGTGCGCATAGGTTCCCTGCACGCCGCCGAAACATCGGTTTTGAGCGATTGTCGTGAGGGTCATCGTACAAACCTAACAGCCCAATATTCCGGGGCAGGCTGCAAGATCGCCAAGGATTGACCTGGAACGCCATGCGACCCCGATTGGGGCCGCATTGCATATTGCATTGCTGAAACGTTATGCGCGAGCGACGACGCCTTTCGCTTTCGCTGCATGCGTGGCAATGAGATCCATAATCGCCGGAGACAGGCAATCATAGGGCTCCAGGCCAAGCTCTTTCAACCTGGCTCGTACCGCGCCCATGCTGGCGGGATTGGCGCCGGACTCGATAATTGATGACACGAAGGCCGCGAACTCCGCCGGCGCCCACCCCGGATCGGATGACAGTTCGGTATGGAAAAAGTCGAAACCGTACAGCGGATGACCGGTATTCTCGATACGTCCGTACATGTGAACGCCGCATTCCTTGCACGCGTAGCGCTGTATTGCCGCGTTCGGGTCGACTATCTTGAGCTTGTCTGCGTTTGCCGTCACGCTGAGGTTGGCTCGCGGTGTGACCGCGACCTGAGAGAACAGCGCGCCGCCGGGCTTCCAGCACTTCGTGCAGCCACACACGTGGTTGAACGCCGCCTGACCCTTGATCGAAACCGCAACCTTGTTGGTGGAACATTTGCAATGCAGCGTACCGCCAGCGAAGTTTGCGGCCGCGGGTTTGAGGCCCTGATCGACCGCCGGATGGATTGCAAGAGCATTAGCCATGGTCAGTTTTCTCCTCTTGGTAGGTCTTCCGCCGAACCACCGGCGCGGTCACGTGCGTCGCAAATCCTGAACCTAAAACAAGCCAGACGCAATGGGCGACAACGGGATGGGCAATTCGATGCCGAAGGATTGGCGTCAGTAGGTGACGACCGCGCGGATCGATTTCCCGGCATGCATGAGGTCGAACCCTTCGTTGATCCGGTCGAGCGGCAGTACATGGGTGATCAGATCGTCGATGTTGATCTTGCCGTCCATATACCAGTCGACGATCTTCGGCACATCGGTACGGCCCCGCGCGCCGCCGAACGCAGTTCCCTTCCAGACTCGTCCGGTCACCAGTTGGAACGGACGCGTGCGGATCTCCTGTCCGGCACCGGCCACACCTATGATGACCGAGACCCCCCAGCCGCGATGGCAGCACTCGAGCGCCTGGCGCATCAGGTCAACGTTGCCTATGCATTCGAAACTATAGTCGGCCCCGCCCTTCGTCAGGTCCACGAGGTGGGCCACGATATCGCCCTTGACCTCTTTGGAATTGACGAAGTGCGTCATGCCGAATTTACGCGCCAGGGTCTCGCGCGCCGGATTGATGTCGACACCTATGATCATGTCGGCACCCGCCATGCGTGCACCCTGGACCACATTGAGTCCGATGCCACCGAGCCCGAAGATGACGACGTTTGCTCCAGGCTCGACTTTGGCGGTGTTGATCACCGCACCGATGCCCGTGGTTACGCCACAACCGATGTAGCAGACTTTGTCGAACGGGGCATCGTCGCGAATCTTGGCCACGGCGATTTCAGGCAATACCGTGAAGTTGGCGAACGTCGAGCAACCCATGTAGTGATAGAGGGGCTTGCCGTTGAGCGAGAAGCGGCTGGTGCCGTCCGGCATTACGCCCTTGCCCTGCGTTGCCCGAATGGCGGTGCAGAGATTGGTCTTGCGCGACAGGCACGATTTGCACTGTCGGCACTCGGGAGTGTAAAGCGGGATGACGTGATCGCCCTTCTTGACGGTTGTCACTCCGGGACCCACGTCGACGACGATGCCGGCGCCTTCGTGACCCAGGATCGCCGGGAACAGGCCCTCCGGATCGCCTCCGGAACGCGTGAATTCATCGGTGTGGCAAATGCCGGTCGCTTTGATCTCGACCAGCACTTCGCCTGCCTTAGGTCCGTCGAGTTGCACCGTCTCGATCACCAACGGTGCTCCTGCGGCATGTGCGACAGCGGCACGAACGTCCACGATTCCCTCCCTTGAATTATGGAAACCGGTAAAGATTAACTTTGACAAACTTCCGGCGACTGTGTCAAGAATCCCGTCCGGCAGAGCGAACGCATGCAAGTCTCCGGCGATACCTCAGCGCGGCGTCGAGGCGAGGCCGAGACGTGCCGAATCGAGCTTCACGTGCGCGGTAAATTCGAGGTCCTGATTGTCGACCACCTTGGCGTCGAGCTCACCTTCGCCCTCGGGTACAAAATAGAAGCGAAAATTCGGGTTCTCGCTGATCGAGAAATCCACATCAGCGCTCATGATCAGTTTTCCGCCGTAGCGGACTTCGACACGACGCACGAAATGCGGGGTGGCATAGGTGCGTGTGACTTGGTCCATTGCCAGTCCCGAAGCATTGGGATGACTGATCATCAACTGGACGACCGC
>Ga0302321_100001063_pt1 | contig 23596 bp, 19 predicted proteins | sample Fen_T0_1_FD_202505 | JGI IMG/M metagenome (GOLD analysis project Ga0302321, IMG submission 202505) | Peat permafrost microbial communities from Stordalen Mire near Abisko, Sweden - Fen_T0_1 | ecosystem: Environmental > Terrestrial > Soil > Wetlands > Permafrost | place: Sweden: Abisko...
ACATGGCCGCGTCGTAGTGCTGACCGGTGTGGACCAGCCGCTGCTCGGCAAAGCCGGCGGCTTGGATCGCCCGCATGACCGGGGCGATCTTCATGAAGTTGGGGCGGGCGCCGACGACGTGCAGGATCTTCATCGACATGAAGGTCGCCACGGGCTGCTAGCTTGTCAGCTGCCGCTCCGCGCCTGCGGCCCGTAGCGGAACCACCTCGGCCAGCTCGCCGGAGACCGCCTGGGGCTCGAGGGGCTGGGCCGGGGTGAAGCAGTAGGTGGGGACCGCCGCGCTCAGGGCGCGCAAGATCCCCTCGCGATCGCCGTGCTCGGCCAGACGGCGCAGCTCCTCGAGCTTCTGGGCCAGGTCGGCCGGAGGAGGCGGAGGCCGGGCGACCTTGATCCGGTTCCGGACCACCTGGGTCTTCTCCTCTTCTTCGGTGAGGAGCTCCTCCGCCAGCTTCTCACCCGGGCGCAGCCCGGTGAAGACGATCGGGATCTCCCTGCCCGGGACGTATCCGGCCATGGTGATCAGGTGAGCCGCCAGGTCGGCGATCCGGATCGCCTCGCCCATGTCGAGGACGCAGAGGTCCCCGTACCCGCCCAGGCCAGCGAGCAGCACCAGGCCGACTGCCTCCGGGATGGTCATGAAGTAGCGGGTGCAATCCGGGTGCGTCACGGTCACAGGGCCGCCGCGCTCGATCTGTTCCTTGAAGATCGGGACCACGCTCCCGGCCGAGCCGAGCACGTTGCCGAAGCGGACCGCGGTCATACAGGTCCGGGACGTCCGGGCCAGGTCGCGGACCACCATCTCGGCCACCCGCTTCGAGGCGCCCATCACGGAGGTCGGCTTGACCGCCTTGTCGGTCGAGATGAAGACCAGCCGATCCGCGCCGCAGGCGTCCGCCATGCGCGCCACGTTGAGGGTGCCGAAGACGTTGTTCTTGATCGCCTCCTCGGGCGCCTCCTCCATGAGCGGCACGTGCTTGTGAGCCGCGGCGTGGAAGACGAACTCAGGCCGGACCTCGTTCCCGAGCCGGCGCAGGCGGGCCGGATCGCGGATGTCGGCCACCTCGGTCCGGACCTCGACCTCGGGGTGCGCGACCCGCAGCCGGCGCGCGCCTAGGTAGAGCTCGTTCTCGTTCATGTCGACCATCACCAGCAGTGAGACCCCGTTATCGGCCAGCTGCCTGCAGATCTCGCCGCCGATCGAGCCGCCGGCGCCGGTGATCAGCACCCGCCGTCCGGCCACCAGCTTCCGGATCTCGTCCCGGTCGAAGGCGACCTGCGCGCGCGGGAGGAGGTCTTCGGGCGCCAGGTCGTGGAGCATGGCGGCCGAGATCCGGCCGTCGAGCCAGGTGAAGGACGCGGGGATGATCTTGAAGCTCGCCTTCTGGCTGGCGCAGAGGGTCAGGATCTCGCGGATCCGCTCGGCCGCCAGGTTCGGGATGGCGAGCAGCACCATCTCGACGTGGTGGTGGGCGATGAGGATGGGGAGGTCCTCGATCCTTCCCAGGACGGGCTTGCCGTCGATGAAGGTGCCGAGCTTGGCCGGATCGTCGTCGGCGAAGCCGATGACCTGGAACTGGTGCTCGGAGGAGCGGAGGAGGTCGCGGGCCAAAAGGTCCCCGGCGCTGCCCGCCCCGACGATGAGGGTTCGGCGCGCGCCGTCTCGCCGCGAGCGAACCCGCTCCAGCCACCAGGAGCTACCGACGCGCGGGGCGAAGCGCAGGAGCCCCATCAGCGTGGTGGTGACGAAGTACTCGAGCGCCACCACCGTGCGCGGGAGGTGGAGGCCGTAGCCTTTCCAGAAGATGAACACGAAGAAGCAGGTGCCGGCGAACATGGTGAGGCCGAGCCGGATCGCCTCGGAGAGGCCCGACATGCGGAATGACCATCGGTGAAGCCGGAAGACCATCACCAGGAGCAGGCGCAGGCCGATCAGGAGTGGCAGCGCCTGGGTGGCCGCCTCGGACCAGAGCTCCGGCACCCGCCCCTCGAAGCGCAGGAGCATGCAGAACCAGAGCGCGACCACCGTGGCGAGAGCATCGCAGCCGAGGATGGCCAGGTGGCGGGCCGTCGGATTCGAGGCCCATCCGAGGAGCGTGTCGCGCAGGGTGCGAGGTCGTCTCACCACCGGAAAACGGTAGCAGAAAGGCGACTTGGGATCACCCTGGGTCAGGTAGGACGATGTGCGAAAGCACGCACCGTCTGAATGACCAGGTCCTGGTCGGCGGGATCGAGGGAGCTGGAGCTGGGGAGGCAGATGCCGGTGCGGAAGAGCCCCTCCGCCACCTGGCCGCCATGGCACTCCGCGTGGGCGTAGAGCGGCTGGAGGTGCATCGGCTTCCAGAGCGGCCGGGACTCGATGTTCTTCGCCTCGAGCGCGGTGATGATCTGGTCGCGTTCGGCGCCGAAGCGCTCCGGGTCGATGAGGAAGCAGGAGAGCCAGTTGGTGTGGAGCCCGTAGGACGCCTGGGGCATGAAGGAGATGCCCGGCAGATCGGCGAAGGCGTCCCGGTAACGAAAAGCGACCGCGCGCCGCTGGGCCACCCGCTGGTCGAGCACCTCGAGCTGGCCGCGGCCGATGCCGGCGAGGACGTTCGAGAGCCGGTAGTTGTAGCCCATCTCGGTGTGCTCGTAGGCGACGCCCGGGTCGCGGGCCTGTGTGGCCCAGAACCGGGCGCGATCGGCGCGGTCCTTTCTCTGCGCCACCAGCATTCCGCCTCCGGTGGTGGTGATGATCTTGTTGCCATTGAAGGAGAAGACGTTCACGTCCCCGAGCGAGCCGGCCGGTCTTCCCTTGTAAACCGTGCCGAGAGCTTCGGCGGCGTCCTCGATGACCGGCACGTCCCAGCGACGGCAGGCCTCCAGGATGGGGTCCATGTCGGCGCTCTGGCCGTAGAGGTGGACCACCATCACCGCGCGCGGCAGCTTGCCGTGGGCAGCCTTGGACGCGAGCACCTGGGCGAGCTGCGCCGGGTCGATCATCCAGGTGGCGGGATCGCTGTCGACGAAGACCGGCGAGGCGCCGAGGTAGCGGATGGGGTTGACGCTCGCCACGAAGGTGAGGGTCGGGCAGATGACCTCGTCGCCAGGGCCGACGCCGAGCAGTCGTAACGCGAGGTGAACGGCGGCCGTGCCGCTCGCCAGGGCGACCGAGGGGAGGCCGATGCGGGCGGTGAAGGCCTCCTCGAACGCGGACAGGTTCGGGCCGACGGTGGAGAGCCAGTTGGAGGCGAACGCCTCGCGGACGTAGGTTTCCTCGTTGGGGCCCATGTGCGGGACGGAGAGGTAGATGCGTTTCATCGTCGTCCGCTCCCTTCTTGGCCGGACGGAGGCGAGCCCGAGCCCAGGAACTCCGGCATGGTCGCGTGCCCCTCCCGGCTGATCCCGCTCCGGTGCAGGACCTGACCGAGCGTGCGCAGCAGGATCCGCGCGTCGAGGGACAAGCTCCAGTGATCGACGTACCAGACGTCGTGGGCGAACTTCTCCTCCCAGGCGATCGCGTTCCGGCCGTTCACCTGCGCCCATCCCGTCACCCCCGGCAGCACCTCGTGACGGCGCGCCTGCTCGGGCGTGAACCGCGGCAGGTAGCGCATCAGGAGGGGGCGCGGTCCGACCAGCGACAGATCGCCGCGCAGCACGTTCCAGAGCTGGGGCAGCTCGTCCAGGCTGCAGGCGCGCAGAAACCGGCCCAGGCGACCGAGCCGCTCGTCGTCCGGGAGCGGCAGCCCGTTCGCGTCGATCGCCTCGCGCATGGTCCGGAACTTGACCAGCCGAAAAGGCCGACCGCCGCGGCCAGGACGCTCCTGGACGAACAGGACCGGCGACCCCAGGTCAACGCGGATGGCGAGGGCAACCGTGGCGAGCAGCGGCGACAGCAGGACCAGGCCCACACAAGCAGCCAGGCGATCGAAGGCCGCCTTGACCGCCAGGCGCCAGCCGCCCTGTGGATGGCCTGGCGAGCTGGTCGTCACCGGCGAGGCTTCTCGGAGAGTCGCGTTCATGGGGGGCGGCGTCATGCCTGGATCAGCTCGACGAGCATCATGGTCCTGAGGATCAGGAAGGCGACCTCTCGCCCGCCGAACGCGACCGCTGGCACGGGCCCCACGATGAGGTGCGCGCCCGCCGAGACGAGCTGGTCGATCGCGGTCTGGATGGCCGGCGCGGAGAAGGCCTGGTGGTACATTTTAACCCCGCGCTTCAGATGGCCCTCCAGCGGAGAGTCGGACCCCAGCGGCTCGAGCAGCTCGATCCGAAAGGCACCGTGCGTCATGAACTGACCGCGGATCCGCTGAATGGGATCCTCGAAGACCGGGCCCTCTTCGGAGAACCCGAGCAGGCGATGGGCCTCCGCCTCCACGGCGATGCGCTTGCAGGCGAGCCCCACGTGGTGAAACGAGAGCCCCAGCTCGGTCATCGCCCCTCCGCCTTCTCTTCCCTGAGCACGCCTCGAATCCAGAGCGATCGCGGCGCAGTGCTCTCCGAGAGCTCGAGGCGAAACGTCCCCACCCGCTCCAGCGCGGCGAAGCCCATCCGCGGGTAGAGATCCTCGACCATGCCGTTCTTCGCGGTCGGCAAGTACTCACCGTGGATCTCGATGGCGCCCCGCTCCACCGCCGCCGCGACCAGGCAGGCGCACATGAAGTCCTCCATGCGGCGGCCCAGGACCCGGCAGCTCATGAGCCAGCTGTCGATCACCAACCGCCGCGCCTCGGCGCGCGCCAGGATCACGCCCACGATCCCGTGATCGCCGAAGCGATCGGAGAGTCGAAACCAGTGGCACCACCAGCCCGGATCGCCGCTCACCCTCCGCAGCTGCTCCTCGGTGTAGCGCCGCGTGGTCAGGTTGAACTGGTTGGTCTTGTTGACGAGCTGCGCGACGCGCCCCAGGGTGGTCGGTCCTACCGGCCCGTGCTCGCAGGTCATCCCGAGGCCGGTGAGGAAATCCTCCAGCGACTCGCTGGACTGGCTGGCGCTACGCAGCGCCTCGGTCGCCTGGTAGCTGAGGTTGCGCTGCAGGTCCTCGGAGGTGATCTGGTTCGCCTCGAAGTACATGCCTCGCCTCAGCGCGGCCAGCATCGACCAGGGATCGGCCCGCACCTCGGGGACCACCACCTCCGGCAAGCGCTCGCGGACGAGCGTCCGCTCGAAGGGGTTGTCGTCCAGGAAGACGAAGCTGTCGAGCCCCAGGGAGAGCTGGGCGGCGATCCGCGCTAGGCCGGCCGCCTTGTCCTGCCAGTCGGCCACGAAGGCGGCGAAGTCGTTCAGCCGCAGCAGCATCCCGTCGTGCGCCTCGAAGGGCGCCTTGGCCTCGGCCGGGTTGTTCTTGGAGCAGACCGCCAGCACCACGCCTCGGGACCGGAGATCGCGCACGTACTCCTGGAGATCGCGGTAGGCCTCCCCTTCCGCCGTCGGCGGACCGATCCGGATCCCACCCACTCCATCCTCGCCCACGATTCCGCCCCAGAGCGTGTTGTCGAGGTCGAGCACCAGCACCTTCGACGCCAGCCCCATGGCGGCCCGGACCTGGGACGCGAGCGCCTCCGCGAGGACCGGCAGCGCTCCAGCCGAGGGATATTGCTTGCTCGCGTGCCAGCCTCGCTCATCACGGAATGTGATGCCGTCAGGCAGCGGCAGCGCCTCCACGTCGAGGAGCGACACACCCGCTGGGAGGTCCGTCGCGAGCTCCTCGTTCGCCGCCATGACCGCTCGGCGTCGGCCCTCCGGGCGAGCGCTCTCGAGAAACCCCCAGCCACCGGGCGGCGGCAGGTCATAGGTCGTCTGGACGACATGGCAGGGCAGTCTGCTCTGCAGGGAGCGCCAGAGCGCGCGCAGCTCGGCGGCCGACTCGCGCGCACCGCGGACGCCTCCGTCCGGGCCGAGCGCCAGGTCGCGACGGTTCACCAGTAGCAGAACATGGTCGGGCGCGAAGCGGTAGAGGCCGGAGGCCGGGTCCAGGATCTCCTGGCGGAACGCGCCGTAGGGGCCCTCGTAGAGCTCCGCGGCGATGCCGTCCCTGAACAGGACGGATCTCAGCACTGGCGCCAGCAGCGCGGTGGTCGAGCTGCCCAGGAGCGCCAGGCGGCAGCGGCGCCGTGGAGCCACGGACGCGCTCAGCTTCTCCACCAGCTTCTCGGTCCGAAGGTGGAAGGCGTGATCGGGGAAGAGGTGGAGCGCGAGCCGCAGGTCGCGCGCTGCGCCGGTAAGCTCGCCGCGCTTGGCCCGCCATCGCGCTCGGAGCGCCAGGGTCGTGGCGTCCGGGCGCGCCAGGGCGTCGATGCACCGGTCGAGCTGCGCCTCGGCCTCCGAGGCGTGCTTCCAGGCGTTGAGGAGGCGTGCGCGGACGAACGCCTGCGCGGCGCTGTCCCCGGAGAGCTCCTCGATCAGCGCGGGATCGAAATCCGGGCAGACCGCTTCCAGAGCGTCGGCGATCGCAGCGGCAGCATCTGCCTCGAAGTCGCCGCCGGTCATGTCCTGCAGGAGACCGGCGGCGCGCCGGCACACCTCACCGGCTTCCAGCTTGGCCAGTGCGAAGCGAACGACTTCGCGCCGCGCGACGGTCACCGGCTCAGCTCCCGAGGTGTCGCTGGATGACCGCGAGCAGCTCCGCCACCGAGCGGGCCGACGAGACCTCCTCGGTCTCGAAGCGCATGCCCAGCTCCGCCTCGACGGTCAGGATGATCTTGAGCTGCGAGACTGAATCCCAGCCGGCCAGGTTCTTCTGGCTGGTCTCGGGCGTGATGCGCAGCTCCTCGTCGTCGAAGACTTCGCGGAAGATGCGCTGCAGCTGGGTGAGTCTGTCCATTCCGTCTCGTCCCTTCGAGAGGGCGCTCCCCTCATCGCGCAGAGAGCCCGCCGTCCACGACCATGGCCGATCCCGTCATCCACGAGGCGTCGTCCGACAGCAAAAAGGTAGCGGCGCCGGCGATCTGCTCCGCCCGACCGACTCCGAGCAGATGGCTTCGCTCGACCTCCTGGCGCTGCTCCTGGGTCAGCTTGGAGAGCCACTTCTCACTCATGGGCGTAGCCACCACACCCGCCACCAGGACGTTGACCCGGACGCGCCGGCTGGCGAGTTCAACGGCGGCGACGCGGCAGGCGGACAGGAGCGCGCCCTTGGCCGCGGAGTAGGCGGCGAACCCGGCCGTGCCCCTCAGCGCGGCAATCGAGGAGAGCCAGACCAGGCTGGCGCCCGTCTTGGCGGCGGCCTTGGCGACCACCCGGGTCGCGTTCAACGCGGAGAGGACGTTCGAGTCCATGGCGGCGCGGAGGTCGGCCTCTCCCAGCAGCGACAGCGGCCGCACATCGTGCGATCCAGCGCAGAAGACGCCGCCCGAGAAGCCCCCCCGCTCCAAGCCGGCCGCGCCGACCCCCTCGAGCTGGCCGAGCACCGCCGCGTCGGCCGGGAAGGCCAGGTGCCCCGAACCCGGCAAAGAGGCGACGGCCGTCTCGAGGCGCGCGCGGTCGCGGGCCACTGCGACCACCTGTGCGCCCTCCTCGGCGAGGCGCTTGGCCACGGCGAGCCCGATCCCGGAGGATGCGCCCGTGACGAGAAAGGCCTTTCCTGCAAAGCGGCTCACGCGGCGACCTCGATGGGCCCCGGCACCGCCGCGGCCGCGTCGGCGGGCCACCGAATGGAGAAGGCGCCCCAGGCCAGACCCCCGCCGAAGGCACAGGCGAGCGTGCGGCTCCCCGGCTTCACGGCTCCGGCGCGCCAGGCTTCCGCAAACAGCGAGGGCAGCGAGGCACCGCTCGAGTTGCCCGTGTCCTCCATCCAGTAGAAGCGCTTCTCGGGCGGGACCGCGATCGACTTGTAGAGAAGATCGACCATGGTCTTGTTCGCCTGGTGAAACAGCACCGTGTCGTAGTCGGCGGCGCTGAGCCCCCGGTCGGCGAGGAGCCGCTTCAAGAAGGCGGTGACGGTGTAGACCGAGAAGTGGAAGACGGCGGCCCCGTCCATGGTCAGGTGCTCGCGCGTCCGGACGATCCCGGTCTCGTCTTCCACCTCGACCTTGGTCGCGGGCCCGGAGGGCTCCCGCGCGCCGCCGGCCGGGACCAGCAGCTTGTCGAAGCGCTTGCCGTCCGTGCCGAACTCGACGAACTCCACGCCACCCTGATCGCTGTCGCAGGCCTCGAGCAGCGCCGCGGCGGCCCCGTCGCCGTGCAGGGTCACCAGGCCTCTGTCCTTCGGGTGAATGAGCGTGGTCAGCGCGTCACCGTTCAGGACGAGCGCCCGCTTGGCGGTTCCGGCCGCGATCATCGACTGCGCGACCGCGATGGAGTGCACGAACGAGGAGCAGGCCTGCCCGATGTCGAAGGTGCAGCAGCGCTCGGCCAGCCCGAGGCGGCCGTGGAGGACCGCCGCGGTGGCGGGGATCCGGTAGTCCGGCGTCTGCGACGCGAAGGTCAGCAGGTCGATGGTCGCGGGATCGATCCCGGAGTGGTCGAGCAGCCGCTTGGCCGCCGCGTAGGCCAGATCAGAGGCGCACTGCCCCGGCGCGACCACGTGCCGGTTCCGGATCCCGGACATCTTCGCGATGGAGGCGACCTCCTTAGCGCCGAAGCGGGCCTCCAGCTCCTCGTAGCCGAGGCGGCGCTCGGGGATGGCGTGGGCAATCCACCTGATCGTGGCGGTTCGCATCGGCTACCTTTGCTTCGAGGCGACCAGGTTCTCGATGTCGCCGAAGGTGACGAGGTTCGCGATCTCGCCGGGGTCGACGGGAACGCCCAGGGCATCTCCGAGGATGACCATGACGGTCAGCTTGTTGACCGAGTCCCAGTTCTCGAGGCCGTCGAGCTTGCATCCAGCAGTCAGCGCCTCTGGGGCCACCTGCAGCTCGCTCGCGATCGACTCCTTGAGTTTCTGATCCATCGCTCGATTCTCGTCGTCTTTGGGTGCCGAAGCTACTCCGCGCGCGACAGCAGTCGGGCGGGTACCCCCAGCACCGTGGTTCCCGGCTCCACATCCATGACGGCGAGCGAGTTGGCGCCCACCACGGCGCGGGGGCCCACCGAGCGCCCCTGGCGAATGGAGGCGCCCGAACCGATCAGCGCACCGCGCAGCACCTGGCAGAAGCCGTTGATCTGCGAGCCTGGACAGGCCTGGCTGAAATCTTCCATCAGGCTGTCGTGTCCCACCGACACCCGCTGGTTGACGATGACGTGGCGCCCCACGCGGGCGTTGGGGCTTAGGATGGAGCCGGCGCCGACGTAGGTGCCCTCCCCGACCTCGACGAACTTGGCCTGCACGACCGAAGGGTGGATGAGGGCGGCCGGCCTCCAGCCGCGGGCCTCCAGGCGGCTGGCGACCGCTTCGCGCGCGGTGTTGCTGCCGAGGGCGCAGTGAAACCAGAGGTCCCGGTCGTCGGGCGGCGCGGCCAAGACCGGGTGGCCGTAGAAGCGCTGGCCCACCTTGGTGGAGTCGTCGTCGAGGTACCCGAGCACCTCCCAGCGGAGCGGCTCCGGGAGCTCCTCGTTCATGCTCTCGGCCACCCAGATCGCTTCTTGGCCGAAGCCACCGGCTCCAAAAATGACCAGTTTTCTCAAGTGGGTCGCTCCGATGGTTGAAGCTCGAAACGGGCCGACTGTAACACTCGGAGCGGGGGGGTTCCAAGCCCCGGACCTGCGATGCGAGAATCCGGGATCATGATGGGTTTCGACGTTCAGGTGGGCGTGGACACCGAGTCGGTGCACCGCTGGAGGAAGGAGCTCGAGGGGCTGGCGGCCGGGCCGCGGCGCGGGCTGTTCACCGAGCGGGAGCACGCCTACTGCGCCAGCTTCGCGGATCCGGCGCCGCACTACGCCGCGCGCTGGTGCGCCAAGGAGGCGGTGCTCAAGGCGCTCTCGTCGCGCTGCGTGCTCGATCCGCGCGAGATCGAGATCGAGCGGGACGCGCAGGGGGCGCCGGTGGTGCGCATCCCGCCGGACCGGGTCCCCGGCCCGCAGCCCACCATTCGACTGAGCGTGAGCCACTCGCAGGAGACGGCGGTGGCGTTCGCCGTAGCGATCTTTCCCTAAGGGGCGCTGCGGAGCGCGGCCGCCGTCTTGTGCGAGAGTTGCTCGGTGGTAATGATGTGTCATGTCGGAGAACGACCCCAGCTGCCTCGTGTGTGGAACCCGCCGGCTGCCTGAGATCGCGGGACTGAAGGCTACCTCGTTGGTGGTGCTTCGGTGTCCGGAATGCCTTCTGGAATTCACGCACCCCATCGAGCTGGAGAACGAGGCGTCGACGGAAACGGAAGAGAGTTACCGGCGTGGTCTCTCCTCTGACGATGCCGATCTCATGAAGATGGTGCGCAGGCGTGCGGAGGAACGGCTGCGGTTCTGCACCGCACTTCTTGGCCGGAGACCCAAGAGCATTCTCGAGGTCGGAGCCGCCGGGGGCTGGTTCGTTCAGGCGTTCGAGGAACTTGGCGTGCCTGCCTCCGGAATCGAACTCGATCCTGTTCTGGTTGCGCAGGCACAGCGACGCGGAGCGAACGTTCTACAGGCAGACGTCACATCCTGGAGTCCCTCCGGTGGAGTTGATGTCGTCTGGTGCAGTCAAACGCTCGAGCATATTGCGGCGCCCCGACGTGCAGTCTGTGCCATGCGTGATGCTCTCAATGCCGGAGGGCTGCTGGAAATCGATGTGCCCAACGGATCGAGTTGGGGCGCGATGTGGCGGCGGCTTTACACGAAGCCACGGGTCTATGGCACGATCCACGCGCCCCACCACCAGATCGCATATCGTCCATGCTCCCTGGACCGGCTTCTCCGGTCATGCGATCTGGACCCGCTCGTTCTCGACGAACGCCCAACGGACGACCGGATCTTCGGCCAGGTCATCCTCCCGGGGTCAACGCTCTCGAGGCTCGCGATCCTGGGTTCCCACGTCCTTGGACATGGTTATCTGCTCGTCTCGATCGCGCGAAAGCCGATGGGAGCTCGTAGCGCCTCGCAAGACGGCAGCAACGGATCCTGACGCCGCCCCCGCTCAGGCAACTTTGGCCGCTCCGGAGTCCGAGCGCCCTTCGTTCTTGTCTTTGTCGCCGTAGTAGTAGCCGTACCGGTAGTAATAGTAGTACTGCCCGTACTTCTGGTCTTCCAGGTCGAGGTCGTTGAGCACGGCTCCGAAGATCCTGGCCTTGACGTCCCTGAGTTGGCGCACCGCCTGGCGCGCGACGTCGCGCGAGGTCCTGCCTGCCTTGAGGACCATCAGCGTTCCATCCACGCGCGTCGAGATCACGACCGCGTCCGCAACCACACCCACAGGCGGCGAGTCGATGATGACGCGATCAAAGCGCCGGGCCGCCTCCTCGAGGATCGAGCCGAAGGCCGCGGTATGGAGCAGCTCGGCGGGGTTCGGGGGCACGGGTCCGCAAGGCAGCACGTAGAGGTCCGGCACCTCCGTCGGCCTGACCGTGCCCTCTAGGGTTCCCTCGCCGAGGATCAAGGAGGAGAGGCCCGCACCGTTCGGAACCCCGAAGATCCGGTGAATACGCGGCCGGCGCATGTCGGCGTCGAGCAGCAGCACCCGGCTGCGTCCGCCCGCCATCGCCTCGGCCAGGGCAGCGGCGGTGGTGGTCTTGCCCTCTTGTGGACCGCTCGAGGTGACGAGGATCGTCTTGAGCGGCTTCTCGGGCGACATGAAGAGGAGGTTGGTTCTGACCGAGCGCAGGCACTCCGCCACCGCCGACTTGGGATCGCGGAAGACCACCAGATCCTGCGAGGTGCCGTCCTTGTTCTTGTTGATGCTGGGTACGATCCCCAGGAAGTGCAGGCCGAGCTTCTCGGCGATCTGCTCCTGGCTGATGATGCTGGTGTCGAGGTACTCGACCGCAAAGGCGAGCCCGATGCCGCCCATGAGCCCCACCAGAATCGCCACAATCAGATTCCGCAGGACGTTGGGCCGTACCGGCCTCTCCTTGATCTCGGCCCGGTCTAGAACGCGGACGTTGCTCACCTGGAGCATGCTCGTGATGCTCGTGTCCTTGAGACGCTTGAGGACCAGGTCGTAGAGCCGCTGGTTGTTGTCGTAGGTACGCTTGAGCTCGGTGTACTCGCGCTCGTGCTGGTTGAAGTTGAAGGCGTCCGTCTTGGTGTCGTTGTAGAGCGAGAGGAGGTTGCGCTCGCTCTGAACGATCTCTCCGTACTCACGCTGTGAGGCTGCCAGGACGGTCTTGATCTGGCGATCCAGGCCTTCCTTCGCCTGGTTCACCTTCTCTTCGCAGGCTTCGGTCTTAGGGTGGTGCTCGAGGTACCGGCTCTTCAGATCCGCACATTCGCCCTTCGCCTCGATGTAACGGAGCTTGAGCTGCTCGATGGTGGTATTCACCGCGACCGGTAACAGCGACTCCGCGTCCAGGAGGGCCTCGGCTCGCTCCTCTCCTCTCGCAACAGCCTTCCCGAGGGCATCGATCGCCTTGTTCCGCGCCTCGAGCTGAGCCTTCTGGATCCGGGCCCGCGTGAGCGCCTCGTTGATGGCGGTGAGCCGCTGGCTCACCATGCTCTGGCGATCTTCCCAGCTGGTCGAGAGGATGTCGTGCTGCTTCTTGAACTCGAAGAGCTCCTTGCCACTCTTCTCGAGCTTGGTCTCGAGGTCGCCGAGCTGCTCGCCGAGCCAGTCTGAGGCGCTTCGGGTGGCGGAGCTCTTCACCGAAAGGTTCTCGGCGATGTAGGCGTCGGCGACTGCGTTCGCGATCAGCGACGCTCGCCGAGCGTTCGGGTCCTCGTATCGAAGCCGAACCACCCGCGAGTCCCTGACCGGCTCGACCTTGAGACTCCTCTGCAGGATCGTGACCGCTCGCTCCATCGGCTCGCCGCGCTGCGCCGCGCGCATGAAATCGTCATCGTGCGTCAGTTGCAAGCTGTTGATCACCCGCTCGGCCACTGCCCTGCTGGTGATCACCTTGTACTGGGTCTCGAAGTACTCCTTGCTGTACCAGTAGTTACCGGTGCCCGACTCGACGACGTCCTGCACCTGGTTGTCGAGCACCTTGGGCGCAGACAGGTCGATGATGAGGGTGCAGGTCGAGTCGTAGATCTTGGTTTGCCGCAGCGAGACTAGGGCGGTCACCAGCACCACGGCCACGAAGAACGGAAAGATGAGCCAGCGACGCCGGACCAGGGTGCGCCAGTAGGCGCGGAGGTCCACCGCCTCGTTCTGCTCTGGTGATGGTATCGCCTCGATCTCGATCTGGTCGCGTGCAGGCATTCAGCTCCTCGGCGGCTCGGCCTCCCCCTGCGGCCGCCGCGCAGACGCTTGGAAACTGTAAGGGATCCTCGGGGTGAAAGTCGAGAGACCCACCTCGGCGCAGGGCCTGGGTGAATGCGTTCGGTTCTCGTCTAGAATGTCGTCCTCGTGCCTCGTGCACTTCGATCTTCGGCGGCCTCAGCCCTCGTACTTCTGGTGCTCCTCGGCACCGCTCTCCCTCTGGCGCGGGGCGGCGTCGACTGGCCGGTGCAGTATCTGGCGTTGATTGTGGCGTCCGTGGCCCTGGTCCTCACCTCCACCGAGAAGCGACTGGAGACGCCGATCTTCGTGCTGGGGCTGGCCGGAGTGACGGTCTTCGTGGCGCTGCAGCTCGTTCCGCTTCCGCCTTTTCTTCAACGCCTGGCCTCGCCCGGAGCTGTGCGCCTGTTCGACTTCGCGCTCCGCCCGATCGGGATCTATCCGGCTTCCAGGCCGCTATCGCTCGACCCTTCGTCCACAGGACGTGAGCTGGGCAAAGCTGCCGCCTGCCTCTTTGCTGCCGCGGTCGCGGCTCGGTTCTCGGGCTCCCGACATCGACAGGACTTGCTCTTCGGGGCTCTCTCGCTCGGCGGAACCGCCACTGCCGCTGCAGGGATTGCAGGGGCGCTCGGCGGAGTTGGCCCACTGCTCGAGCCGAAGCTGGTCTTCGTCAATCCCAACCACCTCGCTGGCTTTCTCAATCTCACCAGCTTCATCGCCCTGGGCTTCGCTCTCCGCTCGTACGGTCGTGCGCGGCTGCTCTGGTTGATGGCGTTCGCCGTGGCCGGCGCCGGAGTCTTCCTCTCGCTCTCGCGCGGAGGCATGGCGGCCTTCTTCGTTGGTGCGGGCGTCTTCGCGGCTCTTCATGCCCGCAGAAACCGTCCCGGTCCGAGTAGCTCGGCAGCCCGGCGCTTCACGTCCGTCTCGGTCGCGATCGCAGTGGTCCTCGCCGTCACTGCATACGTGGCGCTCGACCCGGTGGTGGCAGAGCTCCGAACCGTCAAGACGGCGGCGCAGGACGTGAAGCTGGCGCTGGTGCCTGCTGGACTGAGGATGGTTCGTGACTTCCCCATTGCCGGCATCGGCCGAGGGGCCTTCACCACCGTGTTCACGGCCTACAGGTCCGTCAACGATTCGGTCACGTTCACACACCTCGAGAACGAGTGGATCCAGGCGCTCGTCGATCTCGGCATCCCGGTGGGCTTGCTATTGGTCGCGTCGGTCGTCTTCACCTGGTGTGCCGCAGCTCGCTGCCGGGATCTCTCTCGCCCCGAGATCGGAGCGTTGGCTGGACTGTCAGCACTGGCAGCCCAGAACCTGGTCGACTTTTCCCTGGAAGTGCTCGGGGTCGCGGTCCCGGCAGCTCTGCTTCTTGGATTGCTCTCCCGCGCGCAGCGCTCTGTCACGATTGGCCGCGCATGGATCCTCCCGGGTGTGACCACAATCTTGGCTCTGGCGGTGGTCGGACTCTGGCTTCACAGAGATCACTCGATCGAAGCCGATGCGGAGCGCGTCTCGGTGGCCAGCAATACCGAGGAAATGCTCAGGCAGGCCGCTAAGGCCGTTCGATGGCACCCGGCCGACTACCTTCCTCAGGCACTCGCTGGCGCTAGGTTGGTGCAGGAGGGCCGGTGCGCGGAGGCGATGCCGTGGCTCTCGCGATCCATGTGGCTCAATCAGAACGCTCCGGAACCTCACCGGTACGCAGGGCGGTGCCTGGCGGCGGCGCACCAGGCCCCGCTCGCGAAGCGCGAGTACCGGCTTGCTGTGCTCATGGGCGATTGGAGCGCGCTCAGCGAGGCGGTCGAGCGTTACCCGGCGCTCGCGGATCTGCTTGAAATCGCGCCGGACGGCCCTGACGCCCTCTTGTCTCTCGGATGGATCCTTTCGACGAAGCGCGAAGCCGATGCGGAGAAGGTATTCCAACGTGTCTGGAAGGACTTCCGCGATCCGAGAGCGCTTGGACTTTTGGCGCGAGTTATCCTGGCGCAGGATCGGCCGGAGCAGGCGCTCGCAGTCGCGCGCACGCTCGAGCACGAGCGGCCGGGCGAGCCCGGCGGATATCTCGCCGCGTCGGCAGCGCTTGTGAAGCTCGGGCGTGCGGACGAGTCTGGCCAGGAGCTGCGCTTGGGCGCTTCTCGCCTGCCGGGTTCGCTGCCGATCCTGGCCGCTCTCGTTGAACAGGCACTCACAGTCCGGCATTATTCGGAGGCTCGGCGGCTGGCAGCCGAGATGGTCGCACACGACGGCCCGGACTTGGCCGGAAAGCACCTGGTCATCGCAAGGGTCCTCTGGGCCGAGGGACGCAGCAGCGAGGCGATCGAGGAGGCCCGGGCGGCTCGCTCGGTCACGCCGCTCGAACCTGCGATCTACGTGACCATCGCGGACTACTATCAGATGGCCGGTCGGTACGAAGAAGCCATTGCGGCTCTGCGCGGCGCGGCTGCCTTGCCCGCGGCGCCTCCCGGCCTTTTTCTCGATCGCCTGGCCGAACTAGAGAGTCTCCGGAAGCAGCAGCGGAATCGCGTCATGCGCCAGCAGCTCTTGGACGACTCCCGGCCCGCTTCAAGTCCATGAGGGCCGGGAAGCTCACCATCACGCGGCAGCGGTCCGTGCCCGGGCTGCTTCTTTGACCGCTCGATAAAACGCCTCGCGCTTGGGCCGCAGCTCCGATTCGCGGAATTTCTGGGCCATGATCAGGTTCTGATGCGACATCCGATTTCGCAACGCCGGGTCCTTCGCGAACGCGAGGATTAGCTCGCCCAAGCGGACCGCGTCGTCCGCGGGAACCAGCGCCTCCGCGGGCAGGACTTCCGGTACTCCTCCAACCGCGGAGGCGACACAGGGAAGCCCGCGTCCCATGGCCTCGATGAGAGCCCGGGGCATACCTTCGACTCGGGAGGGGAGGACGAAGAGGTCTCCCTTGTCCACCTCGTCGCGAACCGCTTCGCCTGCAGCGAGTTGGCCCAGGAAGAAGACCCTCCCCTCGAGGCCGAGCTTGCCGACCTGATGCTCTAGGTTCCGCCGGATCTTTCCGTCCCCGACGAGAACCAGCTCGCAGTCAAGCCCCCGTCGAACGCACCAGGCCATCGCATCGAGCAGGACATCGTGTCCTTTGTACGGCTGCTCCAGGGAGGCGATGCAGACCATCCGGAAGCGCCGGGACTCGGCCCGCGGGAAGCGTGGCTCCGCGACGAAGGCGCTCTCCGGCATCTCGACGTTGGACGCCCTGAACACGCCCTCCGGCATCTCCACGTCGGAGGCGTCGAACTCCAAAGCCTCGCTCGTGCCTGACCGATGGATCGGCGGTGGATAGCGTTTCTGCAGGGTGCGCTCCGTCACGTAGAGTGCTGCGCAAGCGCTCGCGCATTGCCCCTTCAACGCACCGCTGGACCAGCGTTGGAAGAGGGGGCGGAGCGGGTGGTGGCTCGCGCCTTTGGAAAAGACGTCCCACGGATCACCCACCACCTCTACGGCAAAGGGTTGCCCCCGTCGCCGAAGAATGCGGGAAGCCACGGTCCCGACGTTTCCTGGCACGCGGAGGACTACCGAATCCGTCGGGTCGATACCGGCGGCGATCGCGTATCGGACGCTGAAGATCTTCCTCAAGTACTGGGCTGGGCCGATGTAGTGCGGAACGCTGGAAAGCGTCACGCCGTCGCCGTCCACCCGCTTCCAGTTCGGCCGAGACTCCGCTACGTCGCGAGCCCGGGCCAAGACTCGCACCCGCTCGAAAACAGCGAGGTAACGATCCCAAAAAGGGCGAGCATAACTCGTCTCGGTCCAGACCGCCCCGTCAGGCGTCCGCAAGAAACGGTGCTCCATCGCTATGGTCAGATCCGCGTAGCTCATCGATTTCCCCGTTTTCAAAGCTTGTCGCCACGGCCCCTCCGGCTTTCGACGCCTCGCACAGCTAACCCGCGGCCGTCCGCTGCCCGACCTTCTGATTCCGTTCCCTGCTGAGCACATGCCGTGCCGCCAGAGCATAGAGCCCAGCCGCGACGCTCCAAGCGACGAGATACGCTGCTGCCAAAGACGCGGCGCCGCCTGCTCGCTCCGCCGCCGTGACGGCGACAAGTACGACCGACCATACCGTCAAAATGGCGGTCTGCGTCCAGATGCGCCCGTGACTATACAGCACTTGATAGAATCCGGCCGAGAGCGTCTCCATCACGGCCGCCGCCAAGAGCATAAGGATCACCGGCCTTCCGTTAACAAATTCTTTACCATACAGTCTGAGCAGAAGTTGCGAGGCAAGAGCCAAGACTACGGCCGCCGCGATGGCCAGCCCCGTGTTGAAGAGCACGTACCGCGACAGGGTCCGCCGGTATAGCGTTTTGGCGTTGGTCCCCTGGAGCCAGCAGAGCACGGTCGCAGAGACCCGGGACACCACGCCCGGCACAAACAAGACGAGGATGCGGATCGTAACCCCTACGTTGAAGACCGCCATCGCTGCCACACCACCAGGCCCGCGCACAAGGATCGTGTTGGTCGCCGCAATCGCGGCGGACGCTATCCATCCCGCCAGCGCCGCGGGAACCGCGAAGTCCCGCAGCACCACGATCTCGCCTCCAAGCCTCGTGTAGGTCACGACCAGCCCAGCTTCTTTGCACGCCGCGCGCAAGGCCACTTGATGCTGGATCCAACTCAAGATTGCCGCTAGATCCAACGCCAGGGTGGCCCCGCTGAGACCAAATGCCCACGTCAATCCAACTGCCAGCAGGACGCTGATCGGTCCTTGAACCAGGGCGATGCGGGCCAGGCGAGCGAACGAACCGAGGCCAGCCAAGGCGCCCAGCTGGAAGCCGTTCATGGTGCTAAACAGCACATACACCGAGCCAAGCCTCAGCTGTGTTTCTAGGGCAGGGACCCTGAACAATTCAGCAACAGTGGGAGCGAAGATCACCAGTCCGAGGGCACAGGCGACTCCCGTTCCGCAGGTCACTGCGGAACTGAGTCCGAGGATCTTTCCAACGCGTGCGGGGGCTCGATCGCGGAGTTCGGCCACGAACTTGGTCGCGGTGATCCCGAGACCGATCGCGGCAACGCTGGTAAGCATCACGATCCAACTCTGGAGTGTGGCTAGCTTCCCGTACTCCAGCCTACCCAAGAGCCTGGCGAGCAGAATCGACGTGAGAAATGTCGATCCCTGAGACGCGACCGAACCCAACAGAGTCCAAGCCACTCCCTTCGCGATCGACGATACGCCTTCCTCTCGCGGCCGGCTCATCTCGCTGCCACCCCTGCTCACTTCTTCCGCAACGCCCAAGACAGCTCCCCGTCTCCGACATCCTGCGACGCGGCTGGACTGAGTCGCATCGAGAGCTTCGCAACGCCCGGCCGACAGTCCAGCGCCCTTTCTAAGATCGCCACTCGTACCCCTCGATGGAGAGCGGGAGAGCTGGCGGTCGTGCAGAATGCAGATATCACTTCGATACAGTCTAACCCGACTCTCGGATCGAGATCAGCTGCACTCCCGGCCGGGTAGACTGCTTGGTCCGCAGCTTCCCCTCCATCCGTTGAAGGCGATCGCCCGGCTCTTGCCCTTCGTGGCCGTTGGCAGTAAGGGTGGACGATGCGTGCGTTTTCTCGCGGCGCAAGCAGCTAGCGGGACCCTCTCAGTCTTGGACCATTGTTCACGACGCGGGCACCTCCAGGGCGGAGGGACTTGCAACATGCGACTGCTACTCGCTCTCACCACACTGCTCATGCTCGGAATGGCGTGCTATGGCCTGGTTCGCATGCCCGCGCCCACTGCGCGCAAGGTCTGGACGGTGTCTCTGTTGCTCGTGCTTGGCAACGGGACCGCGATGCTCAGCGCGCACGCGTTCATCGCTAAGTGGGGGTTCCTCGGGGACAGCCCTCGCAACGGCCTGATTCCTCTGATTGACGGAACGGCCTACCGCCCGTTCGTGTACCGGCGATTGTCTTTTGCCGCTGTCCGAATCGTTTCTGACGAGATTGCCCGTCGCCTCCCCGCCTCGCTCATCGAGGGGCTCGTACACTCGCCACTCTCCCGCTACTGGAAGGCTGGGGCGCTTTGGACGCCACGGGAGGCGATCGCCTTTCATGTTGCCTACGTCTTTCTCTGGCTGGCCCTCTGCGGCACTCTAATGGCTTTTGCGGGCCTCGTCCGCGCCTCATGTCGGCTCTCCTGGACCGAAGCTATCGCGGTTGCGACGCTCGCGATTGCACTTTACCCGCTTTCCCTAGTTAACGGCGGCTATCTCTACGACGCGACAGAAATTCTTCTCTGCTCTACGTTGACCCTGGTAGCTCTGGTCGGCCCGATTCCGGTCGTTCCCGTCCTCTTTTTATTGATGATGGCGAACAAGGAGAGCGCGCTACTCTTCTTGCCCGGGATTATCCCCATCCTGTCGCGACGTGTCGGACTCTTTCGGGCGCTGCGCTGGGTGGCTCCTACGGCAGCGCTCGGACTGTGTTGGCTGCTGTGGGTGAGGCATCGCTTCGCCTACAGTCCCGGAGAGTCTGTCGAGAATTGGTTTTGGTACAATCTCGGTTTCTGGACTGACCTCCGCAACTACTTCAAGTTCGACAGGCTGTTCTCCCCATGGTTGCTCGCTCCGCGAGGCGCGAACGTCCTGATCCTGCTCTTTCTCGCAATCCCGCTTCGATTCGGCTGGCCGCACCTCCGCTCCGATCTCAGGTGGGCGTTCGGAGGGATCGCTGCCGTTCTGCTCCCCCTGTTCATCCGAAGCGGACTCGGAGACGAGGTCCGAGGATTGGCCTTGCTCGTGCCGTTTCTCTTGATCACGGTCACCCTAGGTGCACGCGCGCTTAGTGCGTCTACCGACGGCCAGCGAACCATGGCCGTTGGCTTACTCGAAGGCCGCGAGCCGTCGAGCCGCGCCGACACCTGCGCAGCCGAGGGGCCCTCTCCGCCGAATTGACTGGACGCAACACGCTGGCGGCCCGCCACCCCATGTTCGGTCCCTTTCTCTGGATGCCTCACCTGGGAGACGAAGTCGATGCTAGGCAACTTCGAAATACTGCTTGCCATCGCCACCTTGGTCACCGTGGCACTCCTGATGCGCCCATTCGATATGCGGTTGCGGATTCTGTTTCTGCTCATCATCCTGGTGCGCTTTGCCTTGATGTGGTGGCTCACGACATCGTTGATCAGACAAACCGGAAGCCCTCTTAACTTCGACGCCGCCATCGACGATCAGAAGTACTACTACCAGAGCGCCCAGTTCGCGACCAAAAGCCCATTTGACATCACGATCAATGACTGCATCGCCGCAGCGGACGGCTCGCGGCAGTACGGCTATCACTGTCTTTTGGTCATCCTCTGGACGCTGACGCCGAACCCAATACTGCCCGCTCAGTTCTTGAAGGAGGCCCTCTTCTTTTGCGGTTTGGTTCTTCTCGCGCGAACATGGTTGAGAATGTATGGGCGCAGACTCGCGGCGATCGGCCTGTTTTTCTTGGCGACCGTTTTCACACCCGCCTTCTACTACAACTATCGCAACCAGAAAGACGGCCTCCTGCTCGGTCTTTTCCTCCTGATCATGGCTACGGTCGACTACGTCTTTTGGCTGCAAGCCAACTCGTTAGCCACTAGACGCAAGATGTTCACACTTTGGCTCGTCGCGGGTACGCTTATTTACGCGGTATTCGTCATCAGGCTCTACACTGGAGTCATCATTTTGGTGGCGCTTTTGCTTCACGTGTTCATGGCGAGTAGGCTGCGAATGGTGTGGCGCTTAGTGTCCCTTGCCTCCATTCTTGCCATTTCTTTGATCGCGTTGCAGCTCGGGCTCGTTCGCGACGCTCTTGAACTCGGCGAAAGCGTCTCCTCCCCCAGGGAGTTCGAAGGAGTCTTCCTCCTGCAAGGATTCCTCAGCCCGCTCCCTTGGAACGACGGCCTCCCCGCGGGACTTGCCGTGTATTACTGGGTCTATTGGCTCCTACTTCCGTACGCACTCGTAGCCCTAGCACGAAATTTCCGCAAACGGGTCGGCTGGCACCTGTTTCTGTACGTGATGATTTACTATATCGTCGCTGGTCCAGTTGGCGATCCACCGCGAAAGCGGCTAATCGTCCATCCGATTTTGGTGAGCTGGATCCTCGCAGACTGGCACTCCCGGCGACGGGCTACAGCAGGCGGCGGACGGCTGGCTCAGAACTTGGGGGAGGTCCCGATGGTGCGCGTGCCTTTCGTCGTCCCAAGTCCAGAGTCCCGCTGATCTAGGTATATCCGCTCAAGAAGCGTCGCGCCGAAGGGTATGGCGAAGCTGCTGCATTGGATCATCGAAAAGGCTTTTGACCTGGAGCAAGTCGCCTTCCGGCCGCGAAGGCCGGCCGTCGCGGACGCCCAAGTTGCCGGCCCGAGAGAGAGGGCCAACGGGGCTACCAGATCCTTGACGATGAAGGACTCCGGCGCGATGGCGTCGGAAGCAATGCACGGCACGCCTGCCGCCTGCGCCTCGGTGAGGCTCAACGGACTCGCCTCCCACAAGGAAGGGAATACGAACGCATCCATTGCGGCCAGCATCCGCGGTACGTCCCGGCGACTTCCGGGCATCAGGACGCGGTCAGATAGCTTCGCTTCCGCGACCTGTGCCTGGATGGCCGGACGCAAGGGACCGTCGCCAATCCAGAGAAATCTTGTCTTGGGCAGCAACCGCACCAAGCATTGCGCCATTTCGACTAGGAATTTGTGGTTTTTTGGTTCGACGAAGCGACCTACGTGGCCAACCACGAACGCGTCGGCGGGAATGCGGAACTCTGCACGAACGTCGAGTCCGGACCCTGTGTTCTGGAAAGGCTCAGTGTCGATCCCGCAATGGATTAGCTCCCTGCGCGGATCGTCCTGCCATGCAGGTCCGAACAGAGCCTCCCCAGCCGCCTGGTTGGCTCCGATCTCGACCGTTGCGTTCCGCCGGATCGCTGCAGCCATCAGTCCGGTGTAGGCCGTCCGCAGGACATTCGCGTGGGCTTCACATCGACTCGTGTCGCTGTGACTGTGGGCAATCCTACCCGGCACCCCGGCCAGGCGCGCCAGCCAGAGAATGTATCCGCTGAAGTGGTGGACATGGCTATGCACCACGTCGTAAGGACCGTATTCCCGTAGAGCTTTGAGAAAACGGAATGCGTAGGCGACCGGATCCCAGCTCAGCGAACAGACGATGATCCGGCAGCCTCTTGCCGCAATCTCCTCGACGTATCCTTCCCGCGCTTCCGCATGCACCAGGAAGTCCATGGCCACTCGGCTCGGGTCCACCTGACGCACCAGATTGGTGAGCCAGGCTTCCACCCCTCCGATGCCCAGGCTTCCTAGGACGTGAAGAACGCGGACTGGAGCGAAGCTCGTATCCCCTTTCGCGCATTCTCCCGCTGGACGGGTTGTCGCAGTTGAGACCGAAAGGATCTCTTTCTCCCGAACCCCCATGATCGGCTCACGCCGCGATCTCGTGCCCCTGAGCGACCTGGCTCCAGGCGACGAGCCTCCGCAGGCCTTCCTGGAACGGCACCACGACCTCGTACCCGAGAAGCTGCCGTGCCTTCTCGATGCTTGCGAGTGAATGCTTGATCTCACCCGGCCGTGCAGGCAAGCGCTCCGGCATGACCTCTCTCCCCAGGATCTGGCAGAGGTGGGCGCACAGCTCAATCAGGGTGAAGCGCTCGCCACAGGCCACGTTGATTACCTGTCCCGACGCGCCAGGAGCGCTGCACGCGAGAAGGTTCGCGGCCACGACGTTGTCGACGAAGGTGAAGTCCCGGCTCTGCGTCCCATCGCCGTAAACAGTCGGTGACTCCCCTCGAGCGATGCACTCCAGGAACTTCGGGATGACCGCCGCGTATTGCGAGTGCGGATCCTGGCGCGGGCCGAAGACGTTGAAGTAACGGAGCACGACCGTCTCCAGCCCCATGTTCCGGCTGAAGGTCCGGCAGTAGAGCTCCCCCGCGAGCTTTGCGATGGCGTAGGGCGAGAGCGGATCCGGGGGCTGCGTTTCGACCTTGGGCAGCGTCGGACTCTCGCCGTAGACGGAGGACGACCCAGCGTAGACGAAGCGGCGCACGCCAGCGTCTCGCGCCGCCACCAGCATGTTCAAGGTCCCACCGACGTTGGCGTCGTTCGTCTCGATCGGCTGCGCCATCGACCGAGGGACCGATGGGATGGCCGCTTGGTGGAGCACGTACTTCATGCCCTCGCACGCCTTGGCGGCAGTAGCTGGATCGCGAACGTCGCCTTCGATCAACTCGATCCGGTCCGCGATGTCGGCCAGGTTCTCGCGCCGACCCGTAGAGAAGTTGTCGAGAATCCGCGGGCGGAAGCCCTTCGCCACCAGATGGTGCGCGATGGAGGAGCCGATGAAACCTCCGCCCCCAGTGATGAGATAGCCTCTCATGAGCTCGTTCCGT
>Ga0302321_100001064_pt1 | contig 23591 bp, 23 predicted proteins | sample Fen_T0_1_FD_202505 | JGI IMG/M metagenome (GOLD analysis project Ga0302321, IMG submission 202505) | Peat permafrost microbial communities from Stordalen Mire near Abisko, Sweden - Fen_T0_1 | ecosystem: Environmental > Terrestrial > Soil > Wetlands > Permafrost | place: Sweden: Abisko...
TTCCCGTTGGTCAGCGCCGGCTCCTACAACTGGCCACTGGACGACGCGGTCGCAGCCGCCGTCGAGACCCTGCGGTCGACGCCGACCCGGGTCGTCGAGGCGCGGATGGTCGCCTTCGGCCGTCCGACGTACGACGCGCTGGTGGCGGCGACCCATGGCTGACGGCCGGGGCCGGCCGGTCTTCGTGCTCCACGACCACCGCAAGCCGCAGCCTCACTTCGACCTGCGTCTCGAGGAGAACGGCGTCCTCCGCTCCTGGGCGGTGCCGAAGGGGATGCCGACCGACCCGAGGGGCGACCGGCTCGCGGTGGCGGTGGGGGATCACGACCTGGACCACGCGTCGTACGCGGACGCGACGAAGTCGATCGCCGACACCGGCTGGTGGGAGCTCGAGGACCGCAACGACCGCCGCTTCGTCTTCGTGCTCCACGGTCGCGACGGCGCCCGACGCTACGCCCTCATCGACACCGGCAGCGACTGGCTGCTCCACCTGACCAAGGACCAGCCCCCAGCCACCTCAGCCGGATAGTCCCCGACGAGATGGTCGCGAAATCGCCGTTCTGACGACCATCTGATCGGGGACTACCGGGGAGACGCGATCAGAGGTGGTCGACGACGTAGTCGATGCAGCCGGTGAGCGCCTCCACGTCGGAGGGGTCGATCGCCGGGTACATCGCGATCCGGAGCTGGTTGCGGCCGAGCTTGCGGTAGGGCTCGGTGTCGACGATCCCGTTGGCGCGCAGGGTCTTCGCGATCAGTGTGGCGTCGATGGCGTCATCGAAGTCGATGGTGCCGATGACGAGCGACCGGTGGTCGGGGTCGGCGACGTACGGCGTGGTGTACGACGTCTTCTCGGCCCAGCCGTAGAGCGCGTCGGACGACGCGGTCGTGCGCTCGACCATGCCGGTGAGGCCGCCCTCGCCGTTCATCCAGTCGAGCTGCTCGGCCATCAGGAAGAACGTCGCGATCGACGGGGTGTTGTAGGTCTGGTTGAGGCGGGAGTTGTCGATCGCGGTGACCAGGTCGAGGAACGCCGGGATGTGGCGGCCGCTCTCCTGGACCGTCGTCGCCCGCTCCAGCGCGGCCGGCGACATCAGCGCGATGTAGAGGCCGCCGTCGGACGCGAAGCACTTCTGCGGGGCGAAGTAGTAGACGTCGGCCTCGGTCAGGTCGACCGGCAGACCGCCGGCGCCCGAGGTCGCGTCGACCAGCACCAGCGCGTCGGCCGCGGCGCCCGCGGGCCGTCGTACGGGCGCCATCACCGCGGTCGAGGTCTCGTTGTGGGCCCACGCGTAGGCGTCCACGCCGTCCTCGGCGACGGAGACGGGACGGGTGCCGGGGTCGCACTTCACGATCGACGGGTCGGCCAGCCAGGGCGCGGCCTTCGCCGCGGCCGCGAACTTCGCCGAGAACTCGCCGAACGTCAGGTGCTGGCTCTTCTCGCGGATCAGGCCGTAGGTCGCGACGTCCCAGAACGCCGTGGCGCCGCCGTTGCCGAACACCACCTCGTAGCCCTCGGGCAGCGAGAAGAACGTGGCGAGACCCTCGCGCACCCGGCCCACCAGGTTGCGCACGGGAGCCTGGCGGTGGGAGGTGCCCATCAACGACGACCCGGTCGCTGCGAGCGCGTCGAGGTGGCTGGTCTGGATCTTGGAGGGCCCGGCACCGAAACGGCCGTCGGCCGGCTTGAGGTCTGCGGGGATCGAGATCGCGTCGGTCATGAGCAACCTTCCGTGGTGGTGAGGTGGTCTGCCTGACGACGCTGTCGGCGCTGACTATTGTGTCAGGGCCGTTGATCCGGGACCACGGGAGGACACCAGATGAGCACCACCGAGCCGGGCCTGCGCGAGCAGACCTCTCTGCGCACCACGTTCCGCGTCGTGGGGTCGGTCCTGCTCGTGGTGGCCCTCGTGCTGCTCGGGCTCGGGCTCGCGGACTTCTTCTCCTCGATGGGGTCCGACTCGATGGGCATGCCCTCCAGGTTCTGGATGGCCTTCGTCGGGATCCTCCTCCTCCTCGTGCCGGCGGCGTGGTGCCTGCGCGCCGGCTTCCTGGGTGTAGGCCTTCGTTACGTCGCGTGCAGTCGGTGCGGCACGCGCAACGATGTCGGGGCCGGCTTCTGCGACCATGGCGGGCATCCCCTTGCCGGCTGAGCTGCGGATCGAACAGGTCCCCTACACCCACCCCGACGCCCGCTTCCTCGACGAGGAGGTCCAGGCCGAGTACGTCGTGCGCTACGGCACCCCCGACCGGACCCGGATGGACCCGTCCGAGTTCGAGACGCCCGACGGCGCGTTCTACGTCGGCTACCGCGACGACCAGCCGGTGATCATGGGCGGCTGGCGCTTCCGACCCGATGTGACCCGGCTCGACTCGCAGAGCGCGGTCGAGGTGAAGCGGATGTACGTCGCGCCCGCGGCCAGGCGCGGAGGCCTGGCCCGGCTGATGCTCGCTCACCTCGAGGCCACCGCCCGCACGGCCGGCGCCGACGTGATCATCCTCGAGACCGGGACCGCGCAGCCCGAGGCGATGGCCCTCTACGAGTCCGCCGGCTACCAGCGGGTGGACCCGTTCGGCTACTACCGGGACCACCCGAGCAACCGGTGCTACGGCCGCCTGCTCGGCGCCTCGGAGGTCTAGGCTCCGCCCTGTGGGACTGTTCGGAACGACGCCGGACCGTGGCGAGATGCTGGCCTTGGAGAACCGCGTCGCCAGGCTGGAGGAGCAGGTCGAGCGGCTCAGTGCGGCGCTGGCGGCCCAGCCCGCCGCGCCCTCCGCCGCAACGGACGACCCCGCACCCGCACCCGCCTCGATCGATGACGCCTATGCCGAGGCGCGTGCCCTGGCAGCAGCCGGGAACAAGATCCACGCCATCAAGGTCGTGCGCGAGCAGAGCGGGATCAGCCTGAAGGCGGCCAAGGACCTCGTCGAGAGCTGGTGAGCCCGGTCGGCCGCGTCAGCTCGTAGACGACCTCTCCCTGCTCCCAGCCCGGGATCGGGTCCTCCCATTCGCGGACCTCGGTCCGCGCATGCCGCATCCCGAGCCTCTCCATCACGGCCCGGGAGCGGGAGTTGACGGCCATCGTCTCGGCCCACACCAGCTCGGTCCCGAGAGTCTCGAAGGCGTGCGTGAGCAGTGCTCGGGCGCCTTCGGTGGCGAGGCCATGGCCCCACCGGTTCCGGGGTAGCCGCCACCCGATCTCGGCGGCGGACTCGTCGTCGGGGTCCGCGATCAGGAACCACACGCCGGCGAAGCCGTCGTCGTCGGTACCGGACCACAGGCCGAGCCCGCCCTCGCTCCGGGTGAGCCCCGGGAGATCGGCCTCGACCTCGGCCGGCGTGAGCGCCCGGCCGGTGATGAAGGCCATCACCTCCGGGTCGCCGTTCAGGGCGACCAGGTCGGGCAGGTCGGCGGCGGTGAGCGGCCGAAGGGTGAGCCGCTCGCTCGTCAGCGTCGGGGTCACGCGTGCCAGGTGTCGTTCCAGCCGTCGACGGACGCAGCCGGCCGCGTCGACGGCCCGATGTACACCGCGCTCGGGCGGATCAGGCGTCCCGTCCGCTTCTGTTCGAGGATGTGGGCCGACCAGCCGCCGGTGCGGGCGCAGGTGAACATCGAGGTGAACATCGGCGCCGGTACCTCGGCGAAGTCGAGCACGATCGCCGCCCAGAACTCCACGTTGGTCTCGAGCACCCGGTCGGGACGGCGCTCGCGGAGCTCGGCCAGCGCGGCTTTTTCGAGTGCCTCGGCGACCTCGTAGCGCGGGGCGTCGAGCTCGCGCGCCGTGCGTCGCAGCACCCGCGCGCGGGGGTCCTCGGCGCGGTAGACGCGGTGACCGAATCCCATCAGGCGCTCGCCGTTGTCGAGCAGCTCCTTGACGTAGGACGTGGCGTCGCCGTCGCGCTCCTCGACCTCCTCGATCATGCCGAGGACGCGCGACGGGGCACCGCCGTGGAGCGGCCCGCTCATCGCGCCGATGGCGCCGGAGAAGGCGGCGGCGACGTCGGCCCCGGTCGAGGTGATCACGCGGGCGGTGAAGGTGGAGGCGTTCATGCCGTGCTCGGCCGCCGAGCTCCAGTAGGCGTCGATCGCCTTGACGTGCTTGGGATCCGGCTCGCCCTTCCACCGGATCAGGAACCGCTCGGCGAGCGTATGGCCCTGGTCGACCTCGCGCTGCGGGACGATCGGCAGGCCGAGGCCGCGGGCCGCCTGAGCGGCGTACGACAGCACCATCACCGCGACGCGCGACAGGTCGAGCCGTGCCTGCTCGTCGGAGATGTCGTAGGTCTGGCGCATGCCGAGCATCGGCGCGAGCATGGCCACGCCGGCCTGGACGTCCGCACGGACGTCGCCGGTGTGGATCGGGATCGTGTAGGGCTCAGCGGGCGGCAGACCGGGCTCGAAGGCGCCGTCGATCAGCAGACCCCAGACCTTCTCGAACGGGACGCGGCCCACCAGCTCCTCGATGTCGACACCGCGGTAGCGCAGCGCCGACCCCTCCTTGTCCGGCTCGGCGATCTCGGTCCCGAACGCGATCACGCCCTCGAGGCCCTCGTGGACCTCCGGCTGCTGCTGGCTCATGCGACTCCTTCGTCGTCCTGCTCCCTCCGACCGATTCTGCCTGCCGGTCTGCGGCCGCGCACGTGCGGGTCCGGACGGGGGAGGTACCGGAGGCCCGTGGTTGGATCGAGACGTGACTGACCCCTACGCCGACCTGCGCCGCGAGTACGCCGACGGCGGGCTGGTCGAGCACGATCTGGCCGCCGACCCGTTCGCGATGTTCCAGCGGTGGTACGACGACGCGGTCGCCGCCGAGATCTACGAACCCAACGCGATGGTCGTCGCCTCGGTCTCGGCCGACGGCCGGCCGTCGGCGCGGATGGTGCTGCTGAAGGGCTTCTCGGAGGAGGGCTGGGTCTTCTTCACCAACCTCGGTTCGCGCAAGGGGACCGAGCTGCGCGACAACCCCCACTGTCACCTGCTCTTCCCGTGGCACCCGCTGGAGCGGCAGGTCCGGGTGGACGGGGTCGCGACCGAGCTGCCGCGGGCCGACGTCGACGCCTACTTCGCCTCCCGGCCGCGCGGCTCCCGGCTGGGTGCCCACGCCTCCCACCAGTCGCGCGAGGTCGCGTCCCGTGCCGAGCTGGAGGACGCCTGGGCGGCCGCGGACACGGCGTACCCCGCCGAGGTGCCGGTGCCGGACGAGTGGGGTGGCTTCCGCGTCGTGCCCGAGGCCGTGGAGTTCTGGCAGGGACGTCCGGGTCGCCTCCACGACCGCCTCGTCTACCGCCGTACCGGCGCCGGCTGGACCACCCACAGGCTCGCCCCCTGACCTGTGGACGATCTGGGTAGTCCGTGACGAACTGCAGGTGTTCTCGCCCGAATGACCTGCCGATCGTCACGGACTATCCCGACGGGCCCCCTTACGGTGGGGGGATGAGACGCAGCGTCCTGGTCCTGATCGTCCTCGCGGTGACCGCCCTCGCGGCCGGCTCCACGTCGTACGCCGACTCCAGCGGCGCGGCGCGCCAGGCGCCGAGCCGCGGGGTGAAACACGTGCCCGTCCCGCAGGCCGCGCGGGCCGTCGACACCAGCCACCCCGACCATGTGATCGGCAACGGCACGCCGTCCAGCTGTACGTCCCGCAAGGTCGTCCGCGCGGTCGCTCGCGGCGGGGTGATCACCTTCCGGTGCGGCCCGGACCCGGTCGTGATCGCGATGCGTGCCACCGCGAAGGTCGTCAACGCGCACGGCTCGACCACCAGGCCCACCCGTCGGGTCGTGATCGACGGTGGCGGGCTGGTCACGCTCAGCGGGATGGGCAAGCGCCGGATCCTCTACCAGGACACCTGCGACCAGAGGCAGGTCTGGGCGACCGACCACTGCGACGACCAGGCGTTCCCGCGGCTGGTGCTGCAGAACCTCACCTTCGCCAACGGCAACTCCACCGGCCAGCACTTCGAGGGTGGCGGGGGAGGGGCCGTCTTCGACCGCGGCGGTCAGCTCAAGATCGTGAACACGACGTTCGTCGGCAACCGCTGCGACCGCACCGGCCCCGACCTCGGCGGTGCCGCCGTCCGCGCACTGTCGCAGTTCCACGGAAGGCCGGTCTACGTCGTCGGCAGCAGCTTCCGGGGCGGCCGTTGCAGCAACGGCTCCGGACTCAGCAGCATCGGGGTCTCGTGGACGGTGCTCAACAGCCGCTTCGTGGGCAACAAGGCGACCGGCATCGGCGCCAACCCGCCGCACCACCCGAACCAGCCCGGCGGCGGGTCGGGCGGCGCGATCTACACCGATGGTGACAACTACCGGTTGGTGGTGGCCGGCACCCTGATGCGCCACAACCACGCCCGTGAGGGGGGCGGCGCGATCTTCTACGTCAGCAACGACCGCACCGGCACCCTGCACATCCGCTGGTCGACCCTGACCCACAACATCAGCGAGGGCTTCCAGACCCGCCCCGGGATCTTCTACCTCGGCCACGGCCCGATCGACGTCCAGCACTCGGTCATCCGCTGACAACGGGGGTAGTCCCCGATCAGATGGTGGTGATTTCGTCCGGAATGCGACCATCTGATCGCGGACTATTCAGCAATCTGCTTGTGAGTGAGTGATCACTCAGTTATGGTCGCGACATGACACCCCGTGCCGCACCGATGGCCCCGGAGGATCGTCGGCAGGCGATCGTCGAGGCCCTGATCCCGCTCCTCGTGGAGCGTGGGGGCGACATCACCACCAAGGAGGTGGCCCGGGCTGCCGGGATCGCGGAGGGCACCATCTTCCGTGTCTTCCCCGACAAGCGCGCACTGCTGCTGGCCGCCGCCGAGGAGGCGATGAACCCCACCGGCGGTGAGGAGGCCTTCGACGAGGTGCTGGCCGGCGTGACCGACCTCCGCGAGGGCATCATCGTGGTGACCCATCGGATCCTCGACCGGATGCGCCTGACCATGTCGGTGATGATGGCCGTCCGCCCGCAGCTGATCGCGGCCTTCCACGAGGAGAAGGCCGCGGGGCACAAGCCCGAGATCGGCCCGCCGGCGTTCGTGCTCAAGGCCCAGGCGGACCTCCACGGGCGGCTCACCCGCCTCTTCACGCCGTACGCCGACCTCCTCGCCGTCGACCCCTCGACGGCGGCGATCGCCATGCGCAGCCTGATCTTCGGCGCCCACCGCCCCGAGCTGGGCATGACGCCGTCACTCACCCCGGACCAGATCGCCGACCTCCTGCTCGGCGGCGTCCTCGCTCGGAAGGACACCTGAGATGCTGCTCCGCCTGATCCGCCGCTACATCGCGCCCTACCGCCGGCCGCTCACCTTCGTCGTGGTCCTGCAGTTCGTCGGCACCATGGGCGCGCTCTACCTGCCCAGCCTGAACGCCGACATCATCGACAACGGCGTGATCACCGGCGACACCGGCTACATCCTCCGTATCGGCGCGGTGATGCTCGGTGTCGCCCTCGTCCAGATCGTCTGCTCGGTCGGCGCGGTGTGGTTCGGCGCCAAGACCGCGATGAGCTTCGGTCGCGACGTCCGTAGTGCGATCTTCCACCGCGTCGGCACGTTCTCCCAGCGCGAGGTGCAGGACTTCGGGGCGCCGAGCCTGATCACCCGCCAGACCAACGACGTCCAGCAGGTGCAGATGCTGGTACTGCTCTCGTGCACGCTGATGGTGATGGCGCCGATCATGATGGTCGGCGGCATCATCATGGCGATCCGTGAGGACCTCGGCCTGTCGTGGCTGATCGCCGTCACGGTGCCGGTGCTCGCGGTACTGCTCGGGTTCATCATCTCGCGCATGGTGCCGAGCTTCCGGCTCATGCAGGCCCGGATCGACGAGGTCAACCGCCTGCTCCGCGAGCAGATCACCGGCGTCCGCGTGGTCCGTGCCTTCGTCCGCGAGCCGCTCGAGACCGAGCGCTTCGCCGCGGCCAACCAGGACCTGACCGCGGTCGCGATCCGGGCGGGGCGCTGGCAGGCGCTGATGTTCCCCACCGTGATGCTCGTCGCCAACGTCGCGTCGGTGGCGGTGCTGTGGTTCGGCGGGCACCGGGTCGAGTCCGGCGACATGCAGATCGGCGCCCTGACGGCGTACCTGACCTACCTGCTGCAGATCGTGATGGCCGTCATGATGGGCACCTTCATGATGATGATGATCCCGCGATCGGCGGTGTGCGCCGACCGGATGATGGAGGTGCTCGACACCAGCTCGTCCGTCGTGCCGACCGCCGACGCGGTCGTCGACCTGCCGGAGCGCGGCACGCTCGCCTTCGACGCGGTCGAGTTCAGCTATCCGGGGGCCGACGCGCCCGTGCTCCAGGACCTCACGTTCCGGGCCGAGCCCGGTCAGACCGTCGCCGTGATCGGCTCGACCGGCGCTGGCAAGAGCACTCTGGTCAACCTCGTTCCCCGCCTGTTCGACACCACCGCCGGCACGGTCGCTGTCGACGGCGTCGACGTACGCCGGCTGGAGCCCGACCGGCTCTGGTCCGTGATCGGGCTGGTCCCGCAGAAGGCCTATCTCTTCAGCGGCACCGTGCGGTCCAACCTGCTGCACGGGAAACCGGAGGCGACCGACGACGAGCTCTGGAAGGCGCTCGAGATCGCCCAGGCCGACGACTTCGTGCGCGCCATGCCCGAGGAGCTCGACGCGCCGATCACCCAGGGCGGTACCAATGTCAGCGGTGGCCAGCGACAGCGCCTCGCCATCGCTCGCGCCGTCGTACGACGCCCCGAGATCTACCTGTTCGACGACTCGTTCTCGGCGCTCGACCTGGCCACCGACGCCCGGCTGCGTGCCGCACTCCGCCCGGTGACCCGCGACGCGACCGTCCTGCTCGTCGCCCAGCGGGTCTCCACGATCCGCGACGCCGACCTGATCCTCGTGCTCGAGGACGGCCGGGTGGTCGGACGTGGCACCCACCACGAGCTGCTCGACGACTGCCCGACGTACCAGGAGATCGTGGCATCCCAGCTGAGCGCTGAGGAGGCCGCATGACCACCCCCGAACGTTCTTCGACCCCCCCGCTTCCCTCCTCCGCCGGTCAGCTCAAGGAGACCGAGCGCGTCCAGGCCGGTCCTGGCCCCGGTCGCGGCCCGTTCGGTGGGGGCATGGTCGGCCAGAAGGCCAACGACTTCAAACCCAACGCGCAACGCCTGGTGGCCCGGATGGCACCGGAGCGCACCAAGGCGATGGGAGTCGTCATCCTGGCCGTGGCCAGCGTCGGGCTGATGTCGCTCGGCCCCCGCATCCTCGGCCGTGCCACCGACCTGATCTTCGCCGGCCTCACGGGCAACCAGCTCTCGGGCAAGGTCCCCGACGGGACCACCCAGCAGCAGGTCGTCGACGGCCTCCGGCAGCAGGGCGACGACAGACAGGCCTCGATGCTCGCGTCGATGAAGCACTTCGTCGTCGGCCAGGGCATCGACTTCGCCGCGGTCGCCGACGTCCTGCTGCTCGTGCTGGGCGTGTACGTCGCGGCGTCCGTGCTCAGCTGGCTGCAGGGCTACCTGCTCAACGATGTCGTCCAAGGCACCGTGATGCGGATGCGCTCCGACGTCGAGGACAAGGTCAACGCGCTGCCGCTGAGCTACTTCGACCAGCAGCCGCGCGGTGAGCTGCTCAGTCGGGTCACCAACGACATCGACAACATCAGCCAGACCCTGCAGCAGACCATGAGCCAGCTGCTCACCTCGCTGCTGACCGTGGTGTTCGTCGTGGTCCTGATGTTCTCGATCTCGTGGCAGCTGGCGTTGGTCGCGCTGGTCACGGTGCCGATCACGATGGTCGTGGCCGGCCAGGTGATGAAGCGCAGCCAGGGGATGTTCATCGACCAGTGGCGTCGTACCGGCCGGCTCAACGCCCATATCGAGGAGACGTTCTCCGGGCACGCCCTCGTGAAGGTGTTCGGTCGCCAGGAGGAGGTCGAGGCCACGTTCGCCGAGGAGAACGAGAAGCTCTACGAGGCGTCGTTCGGGGCGCAGTTCGTGAGCGGGCTGATCATGCCGACGATGATGTTCATCGGAAACCTCAACTACGTCGTGATCGCCGTTCTCGGCGGGCTCAAGGTGGCCAACGGCTCGATCTCGCTGGGCGACGTGCAGGCGTTCATCCAGTACTCCCGCCAGTTCACGCAGCCGCTGACCCAGGTCGCCTCGATGACGAACCTGCTGCAGTCGGGCGTGGCCAGCGCAGAGCGGGTCTTCGAGCTGCTCGACGCGCCCGAACAGGACGCCGACGCCACGGGCGCGCCGGCCGACGAGGGTGAGCGTCACGGCGAGGTGCGCTTCGAGCACGTGTCGTTCTCCTACGATCCCGAGCGCCCGCTGATCGAGGACCTCTCGCTGGTGGCCGCACCTGGACAGACGGTGGCGATCGTCGGCCCGACCGGCGCCGGGAAGACGACCCTGGTCAACCTCGTGATGCGGTTCTACGACGTCACCAGCGGTCGGATCACGCTCGACGGCGTCGACATCGCGGCGATGCCGCGTACCGAGCTGCGCGACCAGATCGGGATGGTGCTGCAGGACACCTGGCTGTTCGAGGGCACGATCCGCGACAACATCGCCTACGGCCGGCCGGGCGCCACCGAGGACGAGATCCTCGAGGCGGCGCGCGCGACGTACGTCGACCGGTTCGTGCACTCGCTGCCCGACGGCTACGACACCCACATCGACGAGGAGGGCAGCAACCTGTCGGCGGGCGAGCGTCAGCTGGTCACGATCGCGCGCGCGTTCCTGTCCGACCCTGCGCTGCTGATCCTCGACGAGGCGACGTCGTCGGTCGACACCCGCACCGAGCTGCTGCTCCAGCACGCGATGGCGGCCCTGCGCACCGACCGCACGTCGTTCGTGATCGCCCACCGGCTCTCCACGATCCGCGACGCCGACCTGATCCTCGTGATGGAGGACGGCGCGATCGTCGAGCAGGGTACGCACGACTCGCTGTTGGTGGACGACGGCGCCTACGCGCGGTTGTACAACGCGCAGTTCGTGGCGCCCGAGGAGTCGGCCGTCGCCTGACGGGGGTGTGGGGGCGTGACCCGAGCGGTCAGGCCCCCACCAGCTGGCGCTCGCCCGTCCCGAGGCCGTCGCCCACGGCCCGCTGCGTTCCCCAGGGCTGCACCACGCGCTGCTGCCACTGGTCGCGAGCAACGCCTGAGAAACCTCGGGTCAGACGCCGCCGCCGCCACCGTCGATGGTCCAGGAGTTGTTCGCCCGCTCGACGCTGGCGTCGTCCTTCGGCGCGGGCTCGAAGTCGGGCTTGCCGAAGGTCTTCATCGTCGGCATCAGGAACCACGCCGCGGCTCCGGCCACGAGCACGACCAGGACGACGATGCCGATGACGAGCCACATGGCGTTCCCCTCTCGGGATCTCATCGCCGACCCTACTCGCACGACCGCGGACGGGAACGACATCGCACGACACGACGCAATACCTGTTGAGCCGAGTTGGTGCGCCGGGTTACCGTCGTCGTACACGGGAAAGGAGGTGGTCCAGAGTTGAATACTTACAGGACGCGTGAGGTGGCTGCGGTCTAGCAGCAACCGGCCAGCCCGAAGTGTTGCTGGCAATCTCAACGCAGACACCCGACCCGCAGGTGATCCGGCCCACGTCCGGCCGGAGGGATCCGCGGAACGACCCACATGGATGGTCCGTGGTCACACCTGCGGGTCGTCTGCGTCTACGGCCCGAGCCGGACCGCGACCCCCATCCGCAGCACCGCCGCCGGGTCCTCCGGATGGAGGGGTCCCGACGGCGGTGCCGTGCTGCGATCCGCCAGTGACTACTGGACCTTGAGCGCCTTCTTCGGCGAGTCGCTCGCGGCATACGTGGCGTCACCCTTGTACTGCGCCACGTAGTGGAACGTGCCCTTCGTCTTCGGCGTGAACGTGATGGTCACCTTGCCGTTCACGAGGGTGCCCGTCCCGATCTTCCGGCCCGAGGTGGCGCCGTCGACGCGCTGCAGCACGACCGTGCCCGTCGGGGCGATGCCCGAGATGCCGGACACGGTGATCGTGGCCTTCACCTGGTGGTTGCTCACCACCGGGCTCGGCGAGAACGACAGCCCGACCTTCGCCGCGTTCTTGTTCAGCGACACGACCTGCGCCTTGGTGCCCACCGTGTTCTGGAAGTGGACCACCAGTGCGCCCAGCCCGCCGTCCGCGGCGTACGCCGAGACGTCCCTACGGATCGAGAGCACCGATCCGGCAGCGTCGCGGTAGAGCACCGGGCTGGCGTGGCCGTCGTAGGACCCGCGGATCGAGATCCCCGGGTTCAGGACGTCCAGCGACTCCGCACCGACCAGCTGGTCGGAGTTGTCGATGTCGCCGACTTGGTCCACCGGCGCGCCCTGGTACGGCGAGAACGAGAACACCGCGTAGCTGATCCGCGAGGCGTCCGACGTCACGCCGCTGAGCGCGCCGATCGCCACCGGCATCACCATCGTGTCGCTGTTGAACACGGCGGTGTCGGTGTCACCGAGGCTGGCGTTGATCGGCTCGATGTCCACCACCTTTCCGGAGCCCAGGTCCACCAGCTCGGTGACGAGGACGTCGGTGCCGGGCAGCCGCGTGTTGAACAGCACCGAGTCCGGCTCGCCGTCACCGGTGCTGTCGATGTAGACGTCGAACTCCTGCGAGGACGCCGCCGTACGCCACGGTCCCTGGGTGGTGACCGAGAAGTACGCGTAGCCGTCGGACAACGGGTCCTGCCCGTTGGCCGCGAGCTGCGGGGCGTCGGAGGTCGCGCCGAGGTACTTCAGGTCGGCGGACCGCTCGTCGGGGAAGTTGACGCATCCCGACGTCACGCTCGAGGAGCAGGTCGGCACCTTGCCGCTCTTCGCCTGGAGCTCGAACCCGGCCACCGTGGACTGCACGAGCGTGTCACCCGAGCCCTGGTCGACCTGCTGCCCCGTGAGCGGCAGGACCGAGGTCTGCACCGCGCCCCCGGGCATCGTGAACGACGCCGGCTTCGTCGTCGTCGAGGCCGGCCGGGGTGCAGCGTAGGCCGGCACCCGGAGCTCGGGCTGCGTGTCGCTCGTGAGGACGACGTTGCCGCTCGCGTCCGCCTCGTACTGGCGCGGAAGTCCACCCTGGCTCCGGCTGACCGTCGGGTCGATGGTCTTCGTGAGCTGGCTCGGGTCGAGCGTGAGCGTGAGCGTCACCGTCTTGCTCGACCGGGGGTCGATCGTGACGGAGCTCGGCGAGACGGAGTACGTCGCGCCGGGGATCGTCGTACGGTCCGCGAACGACACGTCGTAGCTGACCGGGTCGAGCGAGGTGTTCTCCACCTTGATCGTCCTGGTGAGGACGGTCGGGGTGTCGGACGGGGTGACCGCCAGCGGCCCGAAGGACGCGCTGACCGTGCCGTTGTCGGTGCCGTCCGAGGCGTTGTCGACGCTGTAGGCGAGCACCTTGTTGTCGAGGGCTGCCTTCACGTCGATGCGACCGGAGCCGACCCGGTTGGGGCCGTAGCGGTCACCGCTGTGGTCGGTCCCGGTGTAGAGGTCCTGGCCGGCGGTGTTCATGAGGTCGGCCTTCACCTGCTCGGGGTTCCACTCCGGGTGCTGCGAGTGGACGAGCGCCGCGGCGCCCGCGACCATCGGGGTCGCCATCGACGTGCCGCTGTCGTTGAGGCCCTCGTTGCCCGTGCCGCTGCCGGCCGAGAACACACTCACGCCGACGGCCGTGACGTCCGGCTTCACGTTGCCGGCATCGTTGATGCCGCGCGAGGAGAAGTCGGCCATGGTGTCGTTCAGCGCGGTGTCGACCTGCTGGAACCCGTTGAGCGTCGTACCGCTGATGGTGACCGTGTGTCCGGCCAGCAGCTCGGTACGGATGGCGTCGCCACCGGACTTCGCCACCAGCACGCCGGGGATGGTCGCGCTGCCGGTGATGCCGGCGGAGAACGCCTCCTCGTCGTCGGCGAAGATGAAGCCGGTCGCTCCCGCGTTGGCGAGGTTGGTGCTGCGGCCGACCGAGCCGCAGCGACGCGTGGTGTCATCGCTGTCCCACTCGACGAACGCGATGTGGCCGGCCACGGCCGCTGCGTCCGCGGTGTTCAGCGGCTGACAGCCGTCGAGGTTGCCCGGCTGCGCCACCCGGACGACGTCGCCGGACAGATCCGGGTCGTTGACGTAGTCGTAGGCGACCGACCTCTCGGCCGCGTAGGAACCGGCGATCGAGCCGGGGTCCGTGACGTTCAGGCTGTCGACCACGGAGGCGGCGTCCTGGCTGGCTGCGACCGCGATGGCGCGCGGCGCGTTGCCAGGCGAGCCACCGACGTCGTAGATGTCGCCGGCGTTGCCGGAGGCGACCGACATGGTGATGCCCAGCTGCGCCGCGTCGTTGGTGACGACCGAGTCGCCGTCCTGCGGCGAGCCGTAGTTGGAGCCCAGCGACATGTTGATCACGTCGACGTGGTCGGAGGTGTCGCCGTCGCCGTTGGGGTCGGCGGCCATGTCGATGGCCGCGCCCACGACGTCGGTGCTACCCGCGCACCCGAAGACCCGGTAGGCGTAGAGCTTGGCCTTGGGAGCCATGCCGGGGCCGATCTTCATCGTGTCGAAGGGCGTGCTCGAGTCGTAGGCGCCGGTGTAGGTGCTGCCGTTGGCGTTCTCGCCGTAGCCGGCGACCGTGCCCGCGACGTGGGAGCCGTGGCTGTTGCAGTCCAGCGGCCACGCGTCGGGCGCGGGGGTGGGGTTGTAGTCCGGGGAGGTCGGGTCGGCGTTGTAGTCGTCACCGACCAGGTCGTAGCCGCCGACGACCTTGTCGCCGGGGAACTCACCGGGGGAGACGGGCTTGCCGAGCTGGGCCTGGGAGTCCTGGAACTCGGACACGGTGCCTGCTCCGCCGAAGTCGGCGTGGGTGTAGTCGACGCCGGTGTCGATGATCGCGACGGTGCTGTTCGCGCCGAGGTCACCGTAGGCCTGCCAGGCCTCGGGCGCGCCCTGCAGCGGAACGGCGTAGGAGTTGTTGAGCGACTTCGGTGCGATCGGGTAGACGGCGCTCACACCCGGGAGCCGGGTGAGGGCCCGGTAGTGCTTCACATCGGTGGTGACGGCCAGACCGGCCAGCACCGCGTGGGCACGGTAGAGCACACGCGAGCCGCCGGGCAGGCCCGCGATCACGCGGTTCTGTGCGGCGGTCACCGCCCTCAGCTGCGACGCGGCGGCGTTCCGGGCGGCCTGCTTGCCACCGCGGGCCTGCACGTACGCCGTATGGGTCGACGAGGTCGAGAGCTTGAGCAGGAAGGCGGACCTTCCGTGTGCCGGAAGGCCTGCCGGCCGGGCGCCGTTGTTGCCCCGCAGAGAGCGCGGAGCGGCGCTCGACGAGGCCGCCTTCAGCGAGTGTGACGACGTGGCGATGCCCGTCGCGAGTGTGGAGTTTCGTGGCGCCGCCCCGGCAGTGCTCGCCGAGATCATCGCCGTCATCAGCGCAAGCGCGGCCGCGGCCGCCACCCATGACAGACGAGCTGTGCCCCTACCTGGTCGACTCATGTCCGTCCTTCACCGACAGGGATCCCGACCATGTCGGAGGAACCGTGGTGCCTCCGGTCGCACGCCGTCCGTCGCCGCGCTGGTCTACCTGCCCGCCGCCGGAGCGTAACGCCGCGGACGTCCGGTTGTGGCCACCCTGAAGGACATGTCCTCGGCCAATTCGACGGGCCTCCCGCCGCTGACCCTCAGCAGGCAGGGTCCGCCGATGGGGACGGTGGCGACGACCGGGAATATAGTTGTCCTAGTCAACCGTTACTCCCCGCATGAGGAAGCAGCCCGTGTCGCAGTCCGCCCCCACCGTGGTCCCGTCCAGCCCCGCCGAGAGCCAGGGCGTGATGACCCACCGCGAGGTGCTCGAGGCCATGTCCGGCCTCCTCCTCGCGATGTTCGTCGCCATGCTCTCCAGCACCGTCGTCTCGAACGCGCTGCCCCGCATCGTCGAGAGCCTGCACGGGAGCCAGACCGAGTACACCTGGGTGGTCGTCGCGACCCTGCTCACTATGACGGCCACCACGCCGATCTGGGGCAAGCTGTCCGACCAGTTCTCCAAGAAGGCGCTCGTCCAGACCGCCCTCGTCATCTACGTGATCGGCTCGCTGATCGCCGGCACCGCGGCCAACATGGGCATCCTGATCGGTGCCCGGGCGATCCAGGGCCTCGGCGTCGGTGGCCTGACCGCCCTCGTGCAGGTCGTCATCGCGAGCATGGTCACCCCGCGCGAGCGTGGCCGCTACAGCGGCTACATCGGCGCGGTCTTCGCCACCGCCACCCTCAGCGGTCCGCTCATCGGCGGCGTCATCGTCGACACGCCTGGCCTGGGCTGGCGCTGGTGCTTCTACGTCGGCATCCCGGTCGCGGTGGCGGCGTTCGCGCTGCTGCAGAAGACGCTGCACCTGCCCGTCGTACGACGGTCGGGCAAGGCCAACATCGACTACCTCGGCGCGACGCTCCTCATGGGTGGGGTCAGCATCCTGCTGATCTGGGTCACCCTGGCCGGCAACCAGTTCGGCTGGACCTCGAGCGTGAGCTGGCTCCTCGTCGTCGGCGGTCTCGCCGTGATCGCCGCGGCTGTCTACGTCGAGGCGCGGGTCGCCGCGGAGCCGATCATCCCGCTGCGCCTGTTCCGCGACCGCACCACGGCCCTCGCCACCGGCGCGTCCCTGATGGTCGGCGTCGCGATGTTCGGTGCCACGGTCTACCTGAGCCAGTACTTCCAGATCGCCCGTGGGATGAGTCCCACGCATGCCGGGCTGATGACCGTGTTCATGGTCGGCGGTCTGGTGGTCTCGAGCATGGTGACCGGCCGGATCATCACGCGGACCGGGACGTGGAAGCGCTACCTCGTCGCGGGCATGGTCGCCGTCGTGGTCGGTCTGGCGCTGCTGTCGCGGATCGACGAGGTGACCCCACTGTGGGTGCTCGCCGTCGACATGGCAGTGCTCGGGCTCGGGCTCGGCGCCACGATGCAGAACCTCGTGCTGTCGGTGCAGAACAACGCTGCCCAGTCAGACATGGGCGCCGCGAGCTCGCTCGTCGCGTTCTTCCGAAGCCTCGGCGGCTCGGTCGGCGTGGCCGCTCTCGGTGCGGTGCTCAGCCACCAGGTCTCCACGCAGGTCACCGCCGGGCTGGCTCAGATGGGACAGTCGACGAACGCGCAGCAGAGCCACGAGATCCCCGACCTCTCGACGCTGCCGGCAGCGGTGCGCCAGCTCTTCCAGCAGGCGTTCGGCGACGCGACCGGACACCTCTTCCTGGTGGCGCTTCCGTTCGCGGTCGTGGCGCTGGTGTGTGTGATCTTCATCCGCGAGGTGCCGCTTCGGACGACGATCCTGCGGGAGGATGAGGTCGCGCCGGTCCACGGCGTACAGGAGGCCGAGATGGTGGGAAGCCGTGCCGCGCGCTGACGAGCTCGGCCGCCTCGAGCAGGAGGTCGGCGTCCTCATCCGACGCGTCAAGCGGGTGATCGGGGAGCGCTCGCGGTCCGTACACCCCGACCTCCAGCCCGCGTCGTACCTGATGCTGTCCTACCTGGCAGCCGAGGGGCCGCAGCGATCGTCGGTGCTCTCGGAGCGCTTCGGCGTCGACAAGGGCGCTATCAGCCGGCAGGTGCAGCACCTGTGCGACCTCGGGCTGCTCGTCCGGGAGCCCGACCCGGCCGACGGCCGGGCGACCCTCGTCTCGGCCAGTCGCGACGCCGTCCACCGGCTGGAGGCCGTCGACCGGGATCGGCGGCAGTGGCTCGACGAGCGCCTCAGCGAGTGGTCCGAGACCGACCTCCGTGACTTCGTGACCGTCCTGGCGCGCTACAACGCCACCCTGGGCTGACCGGCCCGCGAGGGACCACACCGGCCTCAGCCGATCCAGGCGGCCGTGTTCGGGGGCAGGAGACCGTCGGTCAGGGTCCCGCTGGCGATGACGACCTCGCCGGGGGGTAGTCGTACCGGCCGCGAGCCGCAGTTGCAGACGACGGTCAGCGGCCCGCGGCGCAGCTCCAGCACCGTGGACCGCTGCCGGACCACCTCGACGTCGTCGCCGGCGTCGCCGTAGCGCCGTCGCGCCCGCAGCGCGTCGCGATAGAACGACCACGTCGACGCCGGGTCCTTGCGCTGCGCGGCGACGGTGAGGCCGGCCCAGTCGGCGGGGATCGGGAGCCAGGTCTGCGTACCCGTGGGGCTGAAGCCGTACGGCGGCCGCGTCCCGCGCCAGGGGATCGGTACGCGCGCCCCGTCGCGACCGGGGTTGCCGCTGCGGAACCAGGCGGGGTCCTGCCGGGACTCCGGGGGTACGTCGACCTCCTCGAGCCCGAGCTCCTCTCCCTGGTAGACGTACGACGACCCGGGCAGAGCCAGCATCGTGAGCGTCGCCGCGCGCGCCCGGGCCAGCCCGAGCGCGCCGCCGCCGTACCGCGTGGGGTGCCGGGTCACGTCGTGGTTGGACAGCACCCACGTCGGCGAGGCCCCGACCGGCGCCAGCGCGGACCGGGTGCTGGTGATGACCTCGGCGAAGGCCGAGGCTGACCAGGGCGCGAGCAGCCAGGCGAAGTTGAACGCCTGCGAGACCTCGTCGGGGCGGACGTAGCGCGCCAGTGACTCGGGAGCCTCGGTCCAGGCCTCCGCCACCGCCATCCGGTCGCCGTCGTACTGCTCGAGGATCCGGCGCCAGGCACGGTAGACGCCGTGCACCTCGGGCTGGTCCCACATCGGCTGGTCCAGCAGCAGCGGCTGGACGACTCCGCCTGTGGGCGGTGGCTGCGGGCCGTCCGTCGGCGCCCTCGCCGAGCGCTGGTCGCGCAGGCTGGCCACCTTGAACAGCGAGTGCGCGACGTCGATCCGGAAGCCGTCGACCCCGCGGTCGAGCCAGAACCGCAGCACGTCCTCGAACATCGCGGGCACGTCGGGGTTGCGCCAGTTCAGGTCGGGCTGGCTGGAGTCGAAGAGGTGGAGATACCACTCGCCGTCGGCGACGCGGGTCCAGGCGGGTCCGCCGAACACCGAGACCCAGTTGTTGGGCGGCTTCGTGCCGCCGCGGCCCTGGCCGGGACGGAAGAGGTAGCGCGCGCGCTCGGGGCTACCGGGGCCGGCCGCGAGGGCTGCCCGGAACCACGCGTGCTCGCTCGAGGTGTGGTTGGGCACGAGGTCGACGATCACCTTCAGCCCGAAGCGGTGCGCGGTGGCGAACAGGTCGTCCGCGTCGGAGAGCGTGCCGAAGCGCGGGTCGACGTCGACGTAGTCCGAGACGTCGTAGCCGGCGTCGTGCTGAGGCGAGGGGTAGAAGGGGGTGAGCCAGAGCGCGTCGACGCCGAGGTCACGGAGGTAGGGCAGCCGCGAGGTGATGCCCGGCAGGTCGCCCAGGCCGTCGCCGTCGGAGTCGGCGAAGCTGCGGACGTAGACCTGGTAGAACACCGCGTCGCGCCACCACGGGGCTGTCATGCGAAGGAGGCGGGGTCGACGGCGATCCAGAGGTGCTCCGCGCTGCCGACGACGCGGCCGTTCGCGTCGTACAGGGTCGAGGAGGTCCAGGCCTTGCGTCCGTCACGCCCGCGACCCATCCCGACCACCACGTGCTCCTCCCCGATGACCGGGAGCGAGTCGAGGCGCGCCGTCATCCGGGCCAGGACCATCAGGCGCTCCTCGAGGTCACCGGCCCAGCCGCCGACGCAGTCGAGTGCGGCCCAGGTCACCGGGACGCTCGCGCGTGGATGTCGGTCGGGTGTGGGGTCGTCTCCGGCGACGCTCGGACCGGGTGTCCAGGTCGCGGCCACGCGCGGCCGGGGCTCCTCGCCCGGTACGTCGGTCGCGTCGCTGACACGACCCGGGAAGATGCGCAGTCCGTCGCCCTCGGCGCGGCCGGTACCGCACGAGAAGCAGGTCGGGAACGGATGGCCCCTCAGTCCGACGAAGGACGCCATCGCCGCGTGGGCCTCGTCGGGACGCACCGGCTCGACATCGGTGACCGGGTCGTGGCTGCAACGAGCCGACAGCACCGGCTTCCCGTCATACGTCGCGACCACACCGCCGTCGTCGGTCGTCGTGACGGGCAGCGGTACGTCGAGTGGTGGGGGAGCCTGGAGCGACACGGTCACCGCGGGCCACGGCAGGGAGTGGCTGTCCGGGCACGCCTCGGCGGCACGGACCGCGATCGCTCCGGCGCTCCACCCTCCGTTGCCGGACGACGGCGGACCGCAGAAGCGCGGGGGCACGAGGACGTCGGACAGGTCGGGCATCGCTCCTCCTTCTCGGCGGACCCGCACAACTGTGCCAGCCCTTCCGGGCATGGGTCACAATGACCCGGTGAGCGACCTGATCGACACCACGGAGATGTACCTCAGGACCATCTATGAGCTGGTCGAGGAGGGCATCGTCCCGCTGCGCGCCCGGATTGCCGAGCGGCTGCACCAGTCCGGGCCGACGGTCTCGCAGACGGTCGCCCGGATGGAGCGCGACGGGCTGGTCACCGTGGAGGGCGATCGCCATCTCGAGCTCACTGCCGAGGGCCTGCGCCTCGCGACGCGGGTGATGCGCAAGCACCGGCTGGCCGAGCGGCTGCTCACCGACGTCATCGGGCTCGACTGGGAGCTCGTGCACGCCGAGGCCTGCCGCTGGGAGCACGTGATGTCCGAGACGGTGGAGCGCCGGTTGGTCGACCTGCTCGACCACCCCACCGAGTCGCCGTACGGCAACCCCATCCCGGGCCTCGACGAGCTCGGCGAGCTGCCGGGTGGAGAGGTCCTCGACGGCATGGAGCTGCTCGCCGACCTGGCCGGTGAGGAGCGAGCCAGCGTCCGGGTCCGCCGCATCTCCGAGGAGCTGCAGAAGGACGAGCCGCTGATGGCGACGCTCCGCCGGATCGGCGTCCTCCCCGACAAGGTCGTCGGCATCACCGCGACCGAGGCCGGGGTGCTCGTGGGCTCCGGCGGCGAGACCGCGGAGCTCGACCTCGAGGCCGCCGGCCACATCTTCGTCACCCGCGTCTAACGCTGACCCGGCAGAAGTCGACGCCGTACGACGCTGACCCGGCAGAAGTCGACGCCGTACGACGCTGACCCGGCAGATGGCGACGCCGTACGTACGACGTCAGCGTCGGCCCATCGGTCCCGTGCGCACCACCGGCGGCACGGACCGCGATGCGTGGACGTGGCGCAACGGCCGGACGGCATAGGTGCCGTCGACCCCGATCAGACCCGTGTCGTGAGCGAACGAGACGAGTCCCGCGCCCCAGGGATCCGCGCCCGGGCAGTCGTTGGAGGAGTTGCAGACGCCGAGCGGGTCGCTGTTGGTGCTCGCATAGCGGGTGAAAATGCAGAGGTTCCCCGGCCGGGCGTTGGGGCGCGTGACGGAGCCGAAACACCCTCTGGGCGGCTTGGTCCACAACGGCACCACGTGCACCCTGGGCGCCTTGCCGATGTCCCAGCCCCACGAGATCTCACCGCTCAGGATCTCGTCCCCGGTGGCGGCGTTCCCCTCGAGGACGAAGTCGCCGCGGAGCACCCGAGGCTTCGGCGCGAAGCGGTGGTCGGCTCGCGCCTGGGTGTAGTAGCGATGGTCGGCGCGCGGCTCGATGTGGTGTCGCCACACCCTGCTCCAGTCGATCCCGACCGCTGCCCCGGCCGGCGTCGCCAGCACCGCACCGAGCAGCGCGACGACTCCCGCCACGGCGAGCCCTGTCTTCGTGGTCCGTGTCATGTCTTCCCGTCCCTTCCGGGTGGCCGCCGTCCGGCCGCCCACTCAGGGAGGGAGGCGCGTGGGGCGCTACGGATACATGAGCCGGGTCAGCGCTCCTGAGCGTGAACGACTGCCGGGTCAGCGCTCGTGAGCGTGAACGACTGCCTCGTCAGCGCAGGGTGGCGAGCGCGGTGAGGAACTCGCTGCAGCCCGCCTCGAGCTTCACCGTGGCCAGGTCGTCGCCGCGGGTGGCGCCGCGGTTCACGATCACCACCGGTACGCCGGCTCTCGCCGCCCGGCGTACGAAGCGGAAGCCGCTCATCACGGTCAGCGACGAGCCCACCACGAGCAGCGCGTCGCCGGCGGTGAGTGCGTCGACCTCGTCGAAGCACTGCTGCACGCGAGAAGGCGGGACGTTCTCGCCGAAGAAGACCACGTCGGGCTTGAGGACGCCGCCGCAACCGTCGCAGTCGGGGACCACGAACCCGGCTGTGTCGTCGAGGTCGACGTCACCGTCCGGTCGGCTCACCACGTCGCGATGCCGCGCGGCGAAGTCGGGGTTGGCCAGCGCCAGGCGTTCCTCGAGCCGGGCCCGGCTCGTCGTACGTCGGCACGAGAGGCAGACGACCTCGGAGATGCGGCCGTGCAGCGCGACCAGCCGCCGCGAGCCGGCGGCCTCGTGCAGCCCGTCGACGTTCTGGGTGATCAGCAGGTCGGGGTCGATGCGGGCCAGCGCACGGTGTCCGTCGTTGGGCTCGGCACGTCGCATCCGGCCGAAGCCGAGATGGCTGCGCGCCCAGTAGCGCTGCCGCGCGTCCGGCCCGCCGACGAACTCCTGGTAGGTCATCGGCTGCCGTGACGGCGACCCCGGGCCGCGGTAGTCGGGGATGCCGGAGTCGGTGGAGAGCCCGGCGCCGGTGAGGACCACCAGGCGCTCGCCCAGGAGCACGTCGGGGACGACCAGCTCTGGGGCGTCGACGGTCAGGTCCACGGTCGCAGTCCGGTCAGCTGGCGTAGCGGGCGCGAGCGCGGGCCCGGGCCTTCTCGGCCTCGACCTCGCGGTTCTTCGGCGGGGCGGTGGTCACGAGGTCGTCGAGCAGGTGTGCGGTGATGTGGGCGATCTCGGCGACCGCGCGGTCGAACGCCTCCTGGTTGGCGGACGACGGCTTGGTCGTGCCGCTGACCTTGCGCACGAACTGCAGGGCGGCGTCGTGGACCTCGCGCGAGGTCGCCGGCGGCTCGAAGTTGTTCAGCGGTCGGATGTTGCGGCACATGGCTTCGAGCCTACGCCGGAGGCCCCCGCGCTCACAGGCTCAGGAACCGCACCCTGTCGCCCGCGACGAGCACCACGCGGCCGTCCGCCAGCGGCACCGTGCGGAGACCGGAGACGTCCCCGGTCGTCGCGAGCGGGACCAGCCGGTCGTGGAGCGAACGGTCCCCGACGGTCAGGACGGACACCCAGGCGCGGCCGCCGTACCCGTCACTCACCACGGTCAGAAGGGTCCGCCTGTCGGGCAGCCAGGTCACCTGGTGCGGTTGCATCCCGGCCTGGGCGATCGAACCGGCGGGGTAGTCGACCGTCGCCCGGGCCCGAGGGTGAGCGAGGTCGCGGATGTCGAAGAGGGTCGCCTTCGCGTGCGCGGACGCGAAGGACGACGGCTGCGCGGTGACCGACGCCTTCGGGCCTGGCACGGGGGCCGGGACGGGGATGGGCGGGTCGACCATCACCTGCGGTGAGGTCTGGCCGAGGCCCAGGACGAGGTGTGGTCCGACCGGGTGGAGGTACGACGACCAGCCGGGCAGGTGCAGGGCGCCGAGCACCTGCGGCCGAGCCGGGTCGGCGAGGTCGAGCACGTAGAACGGGTCGACCTGCCGGTAGGTCACCATCACGGCGGTGTCGCCGAGCCACCGCATCGAGCGGATCTGCTGGTCCGGC
>Ga0302321_100001065_pt1 | contig 23544 bp, 22 predicted proteins | sample Fen_T0_1_FD_202505 | JGI IMG/M metagenome (GOLD analysis project Ga0302321, IMG submission 202505) | Peat permafrost microbial communities from Stordalen Mire near Abisko, Sweden - Fen_T0_1 | ecosystem: Environmental > Terrestrial > Soil > Wetlands > Permafrost | place: Sweden: Abisko...
TGCTGGCGTCCGTCTGGTCCTGGTGGCGCTGCCGGGACTTCGCGCTGCGCAACCCGTTCGAGATGCGGGCCGACCTGGTGGACGGCGGCTACGTCGCGGCGCGAGCACCCGAGCCCGGGCCGGACCCCGCACCGGAGGTGTGATCCGGCGGGGCGGGCCGGGCCGGCGGGGCTGGCCGGCGCGTCAGCCGGCGGGCGTCCCGGTGGGTGCCGTCGCCGAGGCGGAGGCGGCGGGCGTCGTCGTCCGTGGGGTCGGGGTGGTGCCGCCCGTGGGCGTTCGGGTGGCGGCGCCCTCGGTGCCCGCGGGCGACGAGCCGGAGCGGGTGCGGGTCGCCGACGCGCCGGGGAAGTCCGGACCGATGACGATCGTGATCCCGACGCCGGCCTTGGCCGCCGACAGCTTGGGTGCGCCGCGGCCCAGCGTCTTGGCGACGGAGGCGGCGCTGGCCCGCTGCGCGGCCGTCGCGTAGAAGACGGTCGTGGTCTTGACGGGGGCCCCGGTCCAGGTGGCGGGCTCGCCGACCGTCCAGCCGGCGGCGCGCAGCTTCTCCGCGCCGCGCAGGCCGAGGCCCGACGTGCCGCTGCCGTTGTAGACCGCGAGCTGGATCGTCTTGTCGACGGTGCCGGCCACGGCGGTGGAGGTCGGCGTGACCTCCTCGCTCGGCTCCGACGCCGCGGCGGACCCCGACGGGGTCACCGAGGCCCCGGCGGCCGGGGTACCGGCGGGCGTGCTGGTCGGCGCGGCGCTGTCCGTGCCGCCGTCACTCAGGCTGCCGAGGACGACGTACACCAGCGCGATCGCGCCGACCACGATGCCGGTCACCGCGATGATGGGCAGCGCGGCCATGACGGGGTTCACCCGGGCGCGGTGGGCGCCACGGCGGCTCGCCTCCAACGGCACGACGTACCGCTCGTCGTAGCTGGTCGAACGGGTGCTGTTGCTCACCGGGCACCTCCGGCGCGACGGGCTGGACCGGGCAGCGGCCGGACGGCCCGCCCGCGGGTCACGGCGTGCCCTGGGCGCCCGGGTCGGGGGTGGACCGGGAGCGCCGCCGGGACGAGCGCAGCCGACGCAGGCGCTTCACCAGCATCGCGTCGTGGGCCAGCGCCTCCGGCCGGTCGATCAGGGCGTTCAACACCTGGTAGTACCGGGTGGACGAGAGGTCGAACAGCTCGCGGACGGCCTGGTCCTTGGCACCGGCGTACTTCCACCACTGCCGTTCGAACGCCAGGATCTCCCGGTCGCGCTCGCTCAGGCCGTCGTCCGGCGGCCTCGGGGCAGTTGGGGCGGAACCCTCGCTCCCGTCGTCCGGCTGACCCGCCAGGACTCGTGCAGCATCCATGGAGACCCTCCAGCAGTGCGACCGGGACACTGTACGGTCGAAACGACATCAGTGTCATTTCGGCACCCCGGGGCCACGGCGACCCAGGAGTGGGGAGGGCGCCGTTCGTCTGCACAGCCGGGAGTCTAGGGGGGTCCTGCCTGATCGCGGAGGCGTGCATCGCAGACGTGGCCGATACGTCACCGTCAGTCACGAATGTCGGGCGCCCCTTCCTGGTGCTCCTCCCTCGCACGCGGGGAAGGAGCGCGTAGATTGCCCGCCGTGTCCCCACGACCCCTCACCGAACTCGTCGCCCCCGGCTGGGCGGGCGCGCTCGAACCCGTCGCCGACACCGTGGCCGCGCTCGGCGAGTTCCTCCGCACCGAGCTGGCCTCCGGGCGGGGCTACCTGCCGGCGGGCCAGCACGTGCTACGGGCGTTCACCCAGCCCCTGGACGCCGTCCGCGTCCTCATCGTCGGCCAGGACCCCTACCCGACGCCGGGCCACCCGATCGGCCTGTCGTTCTCGGTGGCGCCCGACGTGCGGCCCATCCCCCGCAGCCTGGCGAACATCTACCGCGAGCTCGTCGACGACCTGGGCGTGCCACGGCCGAGCAGCGGCGACCTGTCCCCGTGGGCGGAGCAGGGCGTCCTGCTGCTGAACCGGGTGCTCACCGTCGCGCCGGGGTCGTCCGGCGCGCACCGGGGCAAGGGCTGGGAGACGGTCACCGACCAGGCGATCCGGGCCCTGGTCGCGCGCGGCGGGCCGCTGGTCGCGATCCTATGGGGCCGGGACGCGCAGGGGCTGCGGCCGCTGCTCGGGCAGGTGCCGCGGATCGAGAGCGCGCACCCCAGCCCGATGTCGGCCGACCGGGGCTTCTTCGGGTCGCGGCCGTTCGGCCGCGCGAACGAGCTGCTCGTCGAGCAGGGCGGCAGCCCGATCGACTGGCGCCTGCCCTGACGGCCGGTACCTGCCGCTGACGGCGAGCCGTCAGCCGCCGCTCTTGCGCCGGAACTGCCGCTGCTGGGCGGCGGGGCCGTGGGCGCCGCCGTGCACCTTGGTGTGGTCGCCGGACTCCCCGGCGGCCGCGGCGTCGGCGTGCCGGCCCTGCTTGCGGTCCAGCGCCTCCTTGAACCGGCGCTTGACGTCGTCCTGGGACGTGGCGGCGTCGGTGGGGGCGTCGTCCGAGGGAGCGCCGTCCGGCGCGGCTGAGGTTGCCATACCGGTCAGCCTGGCACGTCCGGCCGGTGCAGGGCCACCGGGGCGGCCGGGCGGCCCGGCGGGCGAACCGGGCGGGTCCGGACGGCGGGACGGGTAGCCTCGCTGCCGAGGCATCGCCGGAGCACCGAGCAGGGAGCACGTCGTGACACCCGCCGTCACCCCGACCGCACGATCCATCGCCGCCCTGAGCCCGGCCGACGTGGCGGCGGGCGTCGTCCCCCGGCTGCACGCGCTCGTCGTCCACCGGGCCCAGGCGGTGGCCGCCGCGGACGCCCGGCGCCGGGTGACGTACGGACAGCTCGCGCGGCAGGCGGGGCTGGTGCGCGAGGCGGTCCGGGCGACCCCGGGCAACGGGGCGGTGGGGCTGCTGCACGGGCACGACGCGCAGGCCGTCGGCGCGATGCTCGGCGTCCTGGCGTCCGGGCGGCCGCTCGTCGTCCTCGATCCGCGCAGCCCGGCGCCCCGGCTGCGCCAACTGCTCTCCCGGGCCCGGGCGGGCGTCTGCGTCACGGACGCCGCGCACGCCGACCTGGCGGCGGGCGCGGCCCCGCGCGTGGTCGTCGCGGAGCGGCTCGTGCCGTCGGCCGACACCCTCGACCAGCTCTGGTCCGCCCCGCCGGACCCGACCCGGCCCGCCGTCCTCGCCTTCACGTCCGGCACGACCGGACGGCCGAAGATGCTGGCCAACAGCCACCGGATGCTCGTGCGGGACGCGCTGGCCGTCTCCGGCGGCTGCTACGACGCGGGCGACGTGGTCGCGCACACCCTGCCGATGGCGTTCCACGCGGGCCTGCTGGCCGCGCTCGCCGGGATGCTGGTGGGGGCGACGTTGCAGTTCCACGACGTCCGGACGGGCGGGATCGCCACCCTCGCGCCGTGGCTGCACGACAGCGGCGCGACGGTCGCCCAGCTGTCCCCCGCGACGGCCCGGGCGCTGGTCGCCCTGCGCCCCGACCCGGCCCTGCTCGCCGGGCTGCGCGCGGTGACGGTGACCGGCGAGCCGTTCCACGGCCGCCAGGCCGAGGCGCTGCGGGCCCTGCTCCCCGCCGGCTGCGTGCTGCACAACCGCTACGGCTCCTCCGAGACCGGGCTGGTGTGCGACCACCCGGTGCGGGCCGGCGACGCGCTGCCCCACGGACCCCTGCCGGTCGGGACCGCCGTCCCCGGCCTCACCGTGAGCCTGGTCGACCCCGACGGCGTGCCCGTGCCGGGCCAGGGTCCCGGCGTCGTCGCCGTCACCGGGCCCGACCTGGGCAGCGGCTACTGGGACGACCCGCAGGCCACCGCCGCCGCGTTCACCGACAACGGCGACGGCACCCGCACCTACCGCAGCAACGACCTGGGCCGCTTCGACGACGACGGGCTGCTGCACCTGCTGGGCCGGCGCGACTTCAGCGTCCGCATCGGCCACGACCTGGTCGAACCCGGCGAGGTCGACGCGGCCCTGTTCGAGCTGCCGGAGGTGCGCGAGGCCGTCACCGTCGGCGTCCCGGTCCCGGCGGACGCCGACGCCGACGCCGACGCCGACGGTGCGACGGGCGCGACCGGCGTCGAGGGCCCGGACGGCGTCGACGGCGTCGGGCCCTCGCACCAGCTGGTCGCCTACCTGGTGCTGCACGAGCCGGGCAGCCTGGACGGCGCCGCCGTGCGGGAGCGGCTGGGCGCCGTCCTGCCGCCGCACATGGTGCCGGCCGCCGTCGTCCTGCTCGACGCCCTGCCCACCACCGACCGCGGCAAGGTCGACCGCTCGGCCCTCCCCCCACCTTCAGTGTGATCATGGACTTCAGCGGTTAATCTGGGCGGGTACCGCACCGGAAGCGGGTCCCCTACCTCGTCGTGACGCCCCTGCGGCGTCCGCCCGACGCCCTGCTCCGGAGGTCCCCGTGCCTGACGACGTCGTCGTCCGCCCGTTCCGCCGCACCGACCGCGACCAGGTCACCGAACTGGTCAACGCCCACGTCCGGGCGGTCGTCCCGAACGTCTCCGTCTCCGTCTCGGGGCTGCTCAGCCAGCTCGAACGGGAGCCGGGCGAGTACATCGTCGACCGCTGGGTGACCGAGCGGCTCACCCTGGTCGCCGAGCAGCGCGAGCGGGTGGTCGCGGCCGCCCACCTGCTGCGCTACGCCGACGACGACCGGGTCTCGGCGGGCTACCGCGGCGCCGGTGAGATCCGCTGGCTGGTGGCCTGGCCCGACACCCCGAACTGGCCGGACGCGATCGCCGCCGGCCGCCTGCTGACCGCGGCCTGCGTGGCCCGGCTCGCCCGGTGGGAGGTCCGGACCTGCCACGCCGACGGCGCCCTGCCCGCACCCGGCGTGTACGGCGTCCCCGAGCAGTGGCCGCACGTCCGCGCGCTCTACCGCGACGCCGGGTTCTCCGCCCCCGCCCCGGACGAGCCGGACGCGGCCGGCGTGGTGGGCGGCAGCGTCGAGACCGTCTGGCTCGCCCGGGTGGACGACCTGCCGCGCCCGGCCGCCGCGCCGCTGCCCGGCCTGACCGAGCGGCGCTCGCTCGGGGCCTGCGGCACCCGGCTCGAGGCGGTCCTGGACGGCGTCCGGGTCGGGTACGTCGAGGTCGAGGCCCGTGACGAGGCACCCCGCACCCAGGGCACGCGCACCTGGGCGGACGTCGGCAACCTGCACGTCGTCCCGGACCACCGCCGTCGCGGCGTCGGGACGTGGCTGCTCGGCCGGGCCGCGGACTGGCTGGACCTCGGCGGCGTCACCCGGCTGCTGAGCTACACGTCCGGCGACGAGCAGTCGCCCGAGGCCGCCTTCCACGCCGCCCGCGGCTTCCGGATACTCACGCGCACCGTGCGGGGCTGGACCCTTACCGTGGCACCGTGATGAGCCCCCTGACCGACGTGACCCCCGCCACCGTCGCCCGGCTGCGTGCGGCCGGGTGCGTCTTCGCGGAGGAGGAGGCTGCGCTGCTGGCCGACGCCGCGACGTCCCCGGCGCACCTGGAGGAGCTCCTCGTGCAGCGGGTCGAGGGCCTGCCGCTGGAGCACGTGGTGAGGTGGGCGGCCTTCCGCGGGCTGCGGGTCGCCGTCCGGCCGGGCGTGTTCGTGCCGCGCCGGCGCACCGAGCTCCTCGTCGACGAGGCCGTCCGGCTGGTGGCGGAGACCGACGCCAGGAGCGGGGCGGGGAGCGGGGCGGGGGCCGGCGTCCCGCTCGTCGTCGTCGACCTGTGCTGCGGGGCCGGCGCGCTCGGGCTCGCGCTGGTGACCGCGCTGCGGGCGCCGGAGCCACCGGCCGGCTCGCGGCCGGTGGAGCTGCACGCCGCGGACGTCGAGCCGGCCGCCGTCGCGTGCGCGCGCGTCAACGTCGAGCCGGTGGGTGGCCGGGTCCACGCCGGGGACCTGTACGACGCGCTGCCCGCCGAGCTGCGGGGCCGGGTCGACGTCCTGCTGGCGAACGTCCCCTACGTGCCGACGGACGCCGTCGCGCTGCTGCCGCCCGAGGCCCGCGACCACGAGCCACGGATCGCCCTGGACGGCGGCGCCGACGGGCTGGACGTCCTGCGGCGGGTGGCGGCGGGGGCGCCCGGGTGGCTGGCGCCGGGCGGCCGGTTGCTGGTGGAGACGAGCGAGCGGCAGGCGGCCGCGGCGGCTGCGGCGTTCGAGGAGTGCGGGCTGGTCACGCGCGTGGTCACCACCGAGGACGCCACGGCGATCGCCGGCACGCGCGCCGACTGAGCCCGGCCGCGTCGACCGCGACCGGGTCGCCGGACGTCACCAGAACCAGCCGCGCGAGGCCAGCTCCAGCTCGTCGCGGGCGCGCTCGCGCGGACCGTGGACGGTCACCTCGCCGATCGGGACGCCGGCCAGCCGGCACGCCTCGCCGAGGACGGCGTCGTACGCGGCCTGCGCGACCCGGATCCGGTGCGCGCGGGCGAAGACCCGGTGATCGGTCTCCAGCCACTGCAGCTCGGTCGTCAGGCAGGCGAGCCGTTGCTGGACCTTGAGCGCGTCGAACGGGTCGTACGGGACGACCTGCGGCGGTCGCAGCCGCAGCCGGACCCGCTCCGCGGCAGCCGACAGCCACTGCGGGGGCTTCCTGAAGATGAGCGCGTCAAGGATCAGGAAGAACACCGCAGGAAGCACGAACAGGAGCAGGATGCCGCCCATGCCCACCTCACCGGCGAGAGACGTCTCCACGGTAGACCGGGGGTGCGCCCCCCGTCGCGTCCAGCCGGGTCACAACTCGGTGGTCGCGGGCCGCGTCAGGAGGGCAGCACGCGGACGGCGTCGCCGGGGCGGACCGGGCCCGGGACGACGACGCGCGCGTTGAGGCCGCGCAGCCGCAGCGCCTTGCCCTCGTCGGACCAGACGAGGGCGTGCGCGTCCCGCCCGAACCGCGCCGCGAACTTCACGCACCCGGTGTGCGGCTGGTCGGTCACCTGGATCACCGCGACGTCGCCGAGCGCGATCCGGGTCCATTCCGGCAGCGCCTCGACGCTGACGTCCAGGTCGACGTAGAGCTGGTCGCCGGCGAGCGCCCAGGCGTCCCGGTCGGGGCCGGCGACGAGCGCCGCGAACCGGGAGTTGATGACGTTGAGCTGCATGTCCGGGTGGGCCGAACCGTCGGCCGTGCGACTGCTGCCGCGCTGCCCCCAGGTGTCGCCGACCAGGCCGGCGTCGGGGTCGAGCCGCCCCTCGACGAGCAGCTCGCGCGCATCCATGGCGGGACGGCGGACGACGAGGTCGAGGGTGCCGGCGGCCCGCGGCGACCGGCGGACCTCGGCCAGCCCGGCCGCCAGCTGCGCGGCGGAGAGATGGGGGACGGTGATCGCGTTCTCCATCCCCGCAGTGTGCGTCGTCCGCCGCGGCTGGTCCACGGACTTCTCACGGGCTGAGATCGCCCACGGTCGGGCGAGGCCGGTCCAGCTGGTCTAGCCTGGGCCGGCCGTGACCGACGGACCCCGGGACCCCCGAACGGAGGGCCGCGCATGCCGGCCGACGCCGACCTGCTGGTGACCGGTGCCCGGGTCTGGACGGGCGGTGCCGGGACGTCGGGCGGCCGCCGGGGTGCCGCGGACGCCGTCGCGGACGCCGACGCCGTCGCCGTCCGCGGGGACCGCGTCGTGGCGATCGGCCGCACCGACGCCCTGCGCGCGCTGGCCGGCCCGCGCACCCGCGTGGTGCACGCGCCCGGGCGCCTCGTCGTCCCCGGGTTCACCGACGCCCACGTGCACACCCCGTTCGCGGGCCGCAACCTGCTCAACGTCTGGCTCAACGACGTCGAGGGGCTGCCCGCCTACCTGGACGTCGTCGCCGCGTTCGCCGCCGCCCACCCGGAGCTGCCCTGGATCGTCGGCGGCGGGTGGGCGATGGAGTACTTCCCCGGGGGCACCCCGCGCCGGGAGGACCTGGACGCGGTGGTGCCCGACCGGCCGGTCTTCCTCTTCAACCGGGACGTGCACGGCGCCTGGGTGAACTCGCGCACGCTGGCCGTCGCCGAGATCGACCGGCACACCCCCGACCCCGCCGACGGGCGCATCGAACGCGACCCGGTGACGGGCGAGCCGTCCGGCACCCTGCACGAGGGCGCCGCCTACCGGGTCGACGGCACGCTGGTGCCTCGCCCGGACGCCGCCGGCTGGACGGCCGCCCTGCTGCGCGGCCAGGCGCACCTGCACGCGCTGGGGATCACCGGCTGGAACGACGCCTGGGTCACCCCCGAGACGCTCGCCGCCTACCGCGGCGTGGCGGCGGACGGCCGGCTGACCGGCCGGGTCGTCGGCTCGCTGTGGTGGGACCGCGACCGCGGCCTCGACCAGCTCCCGGACCTGCTCGCCCGGCGCGAGAGCGCGGCCGCAGCCGCCGGGGGCGGCTTCACGGCGTCCGCGGTCAAGATCATGGTGGACGGCGTGCTGGAGAACCGCACCGGCGCCCTGCTCGAGCCCTACTGCGACGGGTGCGGCGGGCGGTCGGACAACCATGGGCTGACGTTCGTCGAGCCCGACCTGCTGGCGGCCGCCGTCACCGCGCTGGACGGGCTCGGCTTCCAGGTGCACCTGCACGCGATCGGCGACCGGGCCGTCCGCGACGCGCTCGACGCCGTCGCCGCCGCGCGCGCCGCCCACGGCCCGGCCGACCGGCGCCATCACGTGGCGCACCTGCAGGTGGTGCACCCGGACGACGTCCCCCGGTTCGGCGCGCTGGGCGTCGTCGCCAACTGCCAGGCGTACTGGGCGCAGAGCGAGCCGCAGATGGACGAGCTGACGATCCCCTTCCTCGGGGCGGAGCGGGCGGCGCAGCAGTACCCGTTCGCCTCGATCGCCCGGGCGGGCGGCCGGCTGGCGATGGGCAGCGACTGGGCCGTCACGACCGCCGACCCGCTCGAGCAGCTCGAGGTGGCCGTCACCCGGGTCGACCCGGAGAACCGCGGCAACGCGCCCTTCCTCCCGGGCGAGCGGCTCGGCCTGGAGCAGGCGCTCACCGCGTTCACGGCCGGGTCCGCCTACGTCAACCACGACCCGGACGGCGGCACCCTCGCCGTCGGCGGCCGGGCCGACCTGGCGCTGCTCTCGCACGACGTGCTCGCACCCGACTTCGCCGCGCAGTTCGGCCTTCCCGCCTCGGCACTGCCGCTGTCGCAGGCCCGGGTCGAGCTGACGGTCGCCGCCGGCCGCGTGGTCCACGAGGCCCCGGCCCGACCCGGAGGCGTTCCGGTGGCGATCTGCGGACCGGCGTGAGGTGCTGGCACCGTGCCCGACATCGAGAGCATGGAGATCATCGGCGATGCCGAACCGACGCGTGGCCAGGGCCCGGGGCCGAGCCCTGGACCGGGCCCGGAGCCCGCGCGCAGCCTGCGGGACCGGGCGACCCGGCTGCCACCCCGCCGGCTGCTGTGGCTGCTCGCGGCGCCGCTGGCCGCCGCGCTCGTCGCCGTCGTCGTGCTCGCGGGCGTGCTCTACGGCGACCGGCGGCAGACCACGTCCCAGCGGGCGGCGGTGGCCGCCGCGACGGCCTGGGCGCGCGCCGTCGACCGCCACGACGTGGCGGCGGTGCAGGCGAGCGTCGTCCCGGGTGCCCGCGCGGTGCTCGTCGGGCCGACCGGCGTGCTCCCCCGGCCGTTCCGCGGGCAGCCGTTCGTGACCGACGGCCGCCTCACCTACGACCGCTCGTTGCGGCTGGCGGTGCTGAGCGATCCGGATCCGGTGCACGACCTGCAGGTGGCGATGACGACCCGGCTGACCTGCGACGAGGGCACCTTCACCCAGCTCGCGGTGCTCAACCTGCAGCGGGTGGGCGACGAGGTCCGGGTCGCGTCGGCCGTGCTGACGGCGACGCCGGGGACGGCCCGGGCGGCCGACGCCGACAGCGCCTGACGCCGGAAGCCCGGCCCGGCCCCGCCCCGCCCGCCCCAGGGTCGCGTCGCGTCAGCTCCGCACGGGGGCCCGGCCGTACGTCGTCGTCCGCTCCCGGACGCCGCGCCCGATGCCCTCGGCCACCTCGTGCAGCTGCGCCACGGTCATGGCCGAGCCGTGCTGCGACCCGGCCATCCGGGAGATCGTCTCCTCCATGAGGGTGCCGCCGACGTCGTTGCAGCCGGAGCGCAGCATCGTGCGGGTGCCCTCGACGCCGAGCTTGACCCACGACGTCTGGACGTTGTCGATCAGCCCGTGCAGCAGCACCCGCGCCAGCGCGTGGACGACGACGTTCTCGCGCCGCGTCGGGCCGGGCCGCGCCACGCCGGCCAGGTAGATCGGCGCGTTGTGGTGCACGAACGGCAGCGCGACGAACTCGGTGAAGGCCGCCGCGCCGCCCGCCAGGCTGCGGCGCTGGACGTCGGCGAGGAGCCGCAGGTGGGCCACCCAGTGGTGCGGCGCGTCGACGTGGCCGTACATCATCGTCGAGGAGGTCGGCAGGCCCACGGCGTGCGCCGTCGAGACGACCTCCACCCACGCGGACGTCGGCAGCTTGCCCTTGGTCAGCAGCCACCGGACGTCGTCGTCGAGGATCTCGGCGGCGGTGCCGGGCAGCGACCCGACGCCGGCCGCCTTCGCCTCGAGGAGCCACTCCCGGATCGGCAGGCCGGTGCGCAGGCTGCCGTTGACGACCTCCATCGGGCTGAAGGCGTGCACGTGCATCCCCGGGACACGGCCCTTCACCGCCCGGGCCAGGTCGAAGTAGGCGGTGCCCGGCAGGTCGGGGTCGATGCCGCCCTGCATGCACACCTCGGTCGCGCCGAGGGCCCAGGCCTCCTCGGCGCGGTCGGCGACGTCGGTCAGGGAGAGGGTGAAGGCGTCGGCGTCGCGGCGCCGCTGGGCGAACGCGCAGAACCGGCAGCCGGTATAACAGACGTTGGTGAAGTTGAGGTTCCGGTTGACCACGTACGTCACGTCGTCGCCGTTGACCTCGTGGCGCAGCCCGTCGGCGATGCCGGCGAGGGCCGCGAGCGCGTCGCCGTCCGCGCGCTCGGCCAGGGCCACGGCCATCGCGTCGGTGACCGACGCCGGGTCGCGCTCGGCCGCCCGCAGCGCCGCGGCGACCTCGGGGTCGGTGCGGCCCGCGGGCACCGACCCGCCGCCGGGGGCGGCGGACCCGGTCCCCGACGCGGCGCCGAAGACCGCCTGGTCGCGCAGCGCGGACCAGTCGCCGTAGACGGCGTCGAAGTCCCCGCGGCGGTCGCCCGTGCGGCCGGTCGTGTCGATCGTGGCGTGCAGGTCGACCCGGCCGCTGCTGCCCCAGTCCGGGTCGGGCTCCTGCCAGGGGCGGCCCACGGGGAGCGCGCCGGGCGCGGCCAGCCCGGTGACGCCGTCCGCGAGGGCGGCGACGTGCCCGGCCACCCGCGGGTCGAGCCACGGCTCCGCCGCGACGACGTACTCGGGGTGCGCGGTGAGCCGCTCGGTCAGGGTGAAGCCGGCCTCGGCCGACCAGGCGGCGAGGTCGTCGAGGTGGGGCCACGGTCGCTCGGGGTTGACGTGGTCGGGGGTGAGCGGCGAGACGCCGCCCCAGTCGTCGGCGCCGGCCGCGAGCAGGCGGCGCAGCTCGGACGGCGCGGAGAGGTTCGGCGGGACCTGCACCCGCATCCGCGGGCCGAGCACCAGCCGGGCCACCGCGACGGCGGCCAGGTACTCCTCCGGATCGGGGTCGGGGACGCCGCGCATCGCCGTCCGCGGCTTGGCCCGGAAGTTCTGCACGATCACCTCCTGCACGTGCCCGTACTGCCGGGCGAGCGCGCGCAGGTCGAACAGCGACTCCGCCCGCTCGGCGAAGGTCTCGCCGATGCCGACGAGCACGCCGGTCGTGAAGGGGATCGACAGCCGCCCGGCGTCCTCGACGGTGCGCAGCCGGACCGCCGGGTCCTTGTCGGGCGAGCCGTGGTGCGCCAGCCCCGGGGTCTCGAAGAGCCGCCGGGACGACGTCTCGAGCATCAGGCCCATGGACGGCGACACCGGTTTCATCCGCGCGAGCTCGGCCCAGCTCATCACGCCCGCATTGACGTGCGGCAGCAGGCCGGTGGCCTCGAGCACCTGGACGGCGAGCGCCCGCACGTACCCCAGCGTGGACGAGTACCCGGCCTCCTCCAGCCAGGCCGCCGCCTCCGGCCAGCGGTCCTCCGGGCGGTCGCCGAGGGTGAACAGCACCTCCTTGCAGCCGAGCGCCGCACCCTGCCGGGCGATCCGGAGCACGTCGTCGGGGGTGAGGAACGGCGCCCGCCCCTCCCGCGCCAGCTGCTCCGGCGTCCGGACGAACGTGCAGTAGTGGCAGCGGTCGCGGCAGAGCCGGGTGACGTCGACGAAGACCTTGCGGGAGTACGTCACGACGCCGGCCCGGCCCGCGCTGGCGAGCCCGGCGTCGCGGACGACGGCCGCCGAGGCCATGAGCGCGGCCAGGTCGTCACCGCGGGCCTGGAGCAGCACCTCGGCCTCGACCGGGTCGAGCGCCACGCCGTCCCGGGCCCGGCGCAGGGCGCGACGCATCGCGGAAGGGTTCATGCCGCGGATTCCATCACGCGGCACCGACACCCGCCCGCCAGGCCAGGGGTGCCAGGGCCTCGACGGTCCACGCCGCCGCCCGGCGGTGCACGGCGGTGCGGTCCTGCGGAGTCGCCGCGTCGAGCAGGTCGTAGTGCCCGACGTCCGCGCCGAGGGACCGGTGCACCGCTGCCGGGATCAGCGCGGCGTAGGTCGCGGCGTCCACGTCCGCCGGGGCCTGGTCGTCGTTGCCGGCGGACAGCACGGTGACGGGCCGGCCGACGGCGGCCAGGCTCGCCGGGTCGAGCACGGCCGCGAGGGAGGGGCACAGCAACACGGCGGCGCCGACGCGCGGATCGCTCACGTCGTCGTCGCAGCCGGCCAGCAACGGCTCCGGGTCGTCGCCGTACCGGGCCAGCAGCTCGTCGACGAGGTCGGGGTACTCCGGGGTGGAGGGCAGCGTCACCAGCCCGCGGGCCGCCGCCTCGTACACCGGTCGCCAGACCCGCCCCCCGACCAGCGCGGCGGCGGTCCAGCCCCCGAGCGAGAAGCCGACGGCGGCGACCCGGCCGGGGTCCAGCAGTGCGGCCACCTGCGGGCCGGCGGCCCCGGCGAGCAGCTGGTCCAGGGCGCGGCTGAGATCCAGGGGCCGCTCCCACCACCGGGCAAAGCCCTCCGCGACGTACGGCGGGACGGCCGCGGTGTTGCCGTGGTGGTCGACGCCGACGACGGCCCAGCCGGCCTCCGCCAGGGCCTCGGCCAGCCAGGCCAGGCCCACCGCCGACCCGCCGGTCCCGTGGGACAGCAGCGCGACGGGCGCGCCCTCGCGGGCGGGCGGCGCGGGCCGCCATATCGTGGTGCGCAGCGGCCGCGGGCCCGTCCCCACCAGGGCCGGCCGGGCCGGATCCACCAGCTCGACGACCTCGGACGACACCGACATCGGACGACCTCCCCCAGGACGACGCGCGAGGAACCGGTTCAGGGCACCGCAGCACTGATCCGGTTCAGAACGTTATCCTGCTCCTGATCGAGGTCGTCGCGCAGCGCCGGGCATGGCCTGCCGTCGCTGCGCCCCCTCGAGGAGGTTCCCCCTGGAACTCGACGTGCCGCCCCAGCTCCTCGTCCACGCCGCCCGGGCCGTCGTCGACGGCCGGGAGGCGTCCGTCTCGGTGACGGTCCGCGAGGGGAAGATCACGCAGATCGAGCCGCTCACCTCGGCCACGCTGGCGCGACCGGCCGGGCAGGTGGTGACCCTCGGTCCGGACGAGGTGCTCATCCCCGGACTGGTCGACGCGCACGTCCACGTGAACGAGCCCGGGCGGACCCACTGGGAGGGCTTCGAGACAGCCACCCGGGCGGCCGCGGCGGGCGGCGTCACGACCATCGTCGACATGCCGCTCAACAGCCTGCCGCCCACCGTCGACGTCCCCGCGCTGGTCACCAAGCAGGACGCCGCGCGGCACCGGGTCGCCGTCGACGTCGCGTTCTGGGGCGGCGCGATCCCCGGCAACCTCGGCGAGCTGGCCGGGCTGCACGAGGCCGGGGTCATGGGCTTCAAGTGCTTCATGGCCGACTCGGGGGTGCCGGAGTTCCCGCCCGTGGACGACGCGCAGCTCGCCGCCGTCCTCGCCGAGGCCGCCCGGCTCGACGCGCTCGTCGTCGTCCACGCCGAGGACCCGCACGTGCTGCTGGGCAGCCCGCCGGCCGCGGGGCGGCGCTTCGCCGACTTCCTGGCGTCGCGGCCGCCGACCGCCGAGAACGACGCCGTCGCCCGGCTGCTCGGGCACGCCGCGGCCACCGGGGCGCGCGTCCACGTGCTGCACCTGGCGAGCGGCGAGGCCGTGCCGCAGCTCGCCGCGGCGCAGGCGGACGGCGTCCGGGTCACCGCCGAGACGTGCCCGCACTACCTCACCCTGGACGCCGACACCGTGCCGGACGGCGCGACGGCGTTCAAGTGCTGCCCACCCATCCGCGGCCGGGAGCACCAGGACGCGCTGTGGCAGGCGCTGGCCGACGGCGTCCTGACCTGCGTGGTGTCCGACCACTCGCCCTGCGTGCCGGAGCTCAAGGCGCTCGACTCGGGCGACTTCGGGGCGGCCTGGGGCGGGATCGCCTCAGTGCAGCTGGGGCTCGCGGCCGTCTGGACGGCGGCCCGGGCACGCGGCGTCGCGCTGGCGGACGTCGTCACCTGGATGTCCGCCCGGCCCGCCGATCTCGCCGGGCTCCCCGCCAAGGGCCGGATCGCCGTCGGCGCCGACGCCGACCTCGCCGTCCTGGTGCCCGACGGGACGCTCGTCGTCGACCCGGCGACCCTCCACCACCGCAACCCGGTCACGCCCTACGCCGGGCTGGAGCTGACCGGCGTCGTCCGATCGACGTGGCTGCGCGGGGAGCAGATCCGGCTGGACGGCCCGCCCGCCGGCCGGTTGCTGCGCCGGGGCGAGCGGTGAGCCCCGCGGCCACGGCCGCCGCCGGCCTGGACGCGAGCCCGGCCGACGACGTCACCGCCGTCCTGACGGCCTGCCTGGCGGCCCCCGGATGGGTCGACGCGCTCGTCGCGGCGCGGCCCCACCGGGACGCCGCGGGCTGGCTGTCCGCCGCGGACGCCGCCTACGCCGCGCTGCCGGACGCCGACGTGCTGGCCGCGCTGGCCTCCCACCCGAGGATCGGCGCCGCCCCCACCGGTGCGGGGGCGCACGAGGCGGCCTCCCGGCGGGAGCAGGCCGCCGTGTCGGCGGCGGACGGGTCGGTGCGGGACGCGCTCGCGGCCGGCAACGCCGCGTACGAGGCGCGGTTCGACCGGGTGTTCCTCATCCGGGCGGCGGGACGGTCTCCGGTGGAGATCCTCGCCGAGCTGCACCGCCGGCTGGCGCTCGACGACGCCGCGGAGCTGGCCGAGGCACGCGAGCAGCTGCGCCAGATCACCCGGCTGCGCCTGGAACGGGCGCTGGCAGGATGAGCGCCGTGCCCCCGGACCCGCAGGAGCCGCTCCACCTGTCGACCCATGTGCTGGACGCCGCGCGCGGGCGGCCGGCGGCGGGCGTCGCCGTCCGCTGGGAGTCGCTCGACGCCGTCGGCGCCTGGGTGGTGACGGGCGTCGCGATCACGGACGGCGACGGCCGGGTCGCCGCGACCGCCTGGGAGCTCGTCGGTCCGGTCGGGGCCGGCGCGGCCATCGGGCGGCACCGGCTCGTGTTCGACGTCGCGGACTGGTCGGCGGAGCAGGACGTCGACTGCTTCTTCCCCGAGGTGACGATCACCTTCGTCGTCGAGGGCGGAGCCCGTGCCGTCCGGGGCGGAGCCCGTGCCGCCGGCGGCGGTGCCGCCGGGAGGTACCACGTGCCGCTGCTGCTTAGCCCCTACGCGTACTCCACCTACCGCGGCAGCTGAGCCCGGTGGACCTCGCCGACGCGCCCGTCGACGTCCAGCTGGCCGCGTTCGAGCGGCTGTTGCTCGCCAACCCGCTCGCGGTCACCGTGCTCGACGGTCTCCCGCTGCTGGGAGCGCGCGGGGGCCTGCTGGCGGCCGGCGCCGTCTTCCAGACGGTGTGGAACGGCCTGACCGGGCGCGACCCCGCCGCGGGCATCCAGGACTACGACGTCGTCTACTTCGACGACGGCGACCTGAGCTGGGACGCCGAGGACCGGGTCGTGCGGCGGGCGGCCGAGGTGTTCGCCGGCACCGGCATCGACGTCGAGGTACGCAACCAGGCGCGGGTGCACCTGTGGTACGAGAACCGGTTCGGCGTGCCGTGCACGCCCTACGCCAGCACGGAGGCGGCCATCGCGAGCTGGCCGAGCACGAGTTCGTGCCTCGGGGTGCGCCGGCGGGACACCGGCGGGCTCCACGTGGTGGCGCCGTTCGGCTTCGCCGACCTCTTCGCGCTGCGCACCCGGCCCAACCCGACGCTCGCGCCGCGGCAGGTCTACGAGACGAAGACGGCCCGGTGGCGCGCGGTCTGGCCGGAGCTGACGGTCCTGCCCTGGCCGGACTGACCCCCGCACCCGGTGGTCCCTCACCGGGCGGCGCCGAGGGCGGCGACCAGCGCCGCCCGACGTCCCGGCACCGTCAGGACCCGGACGTCGTCCACCCACTGCTCGACGGAGCCGACCCCGGGCGGGAACGCGCGCACCCGGGGGTCCGCCACCGCGTCGAGCAGGGCGGTCGCCACCTCGTCGCGCACGCCGCGGAACGGGCGGTCGTGGAAGGGCTGCGTCGCGTCGTCCCCGCCGGCCGGCAGCCCGACGTCCCGCTGCAGCGCGTGCAGCGCCCCGGCGGCGCGGCACAGGGCACGCTCGCGGTCCTGCCAGGTGCCGGCGGCGACGGCGAGGGCCAGGTCGGGCAGCGCGGCGCCCGCTCGCGGCAGGGTCGCGAACCTGGTGCCGAGCCACTTCGGGTACGGCGGCCAGCGCCGTTCGAGCAGGCACCCCAGGTGCATCAGCACGCCGACCAGCCGAGCCGCGATCACGCGGGACCCGACGTCGTCACCGCGGTGCCCGGCCCGTCCGGCGAGCGGGAGCTCCTCGCCGAGGCGCGCCCAGTCCGCCGCGACCACGTACCGCCACACGTCGTCCGGGTACCAGGCCAACCGGCGGCGGACGGCGGTCAGCTCCCCGTGGGTGTCGGCGAACACAGGGCCGGCCGTCACCTCGAGCACCGCCTGACCGGTGAACGTCAACCAGTCGGCCGGGGTCGGGTCGCCGTCCCCCGTGACGCCCAGCCGCGAGCCCACGAACGCCGCGGGCGTCGTCACCTCGACGCGGTGCCGGACCCGCGGATCACGCGTGACGGCGAAGCGGGTCGGGAAGGAGCCGAACCGGTCGGGCAGGGTCCGTGCCAGCAGCGCGTCGACCGCGGTGACGTCGTCGCCGTCCACGAGGAGGGTCAGGCGCGGGCCCCAGTCGTGGTCACGGGAGAGGTCGTCGTCCAGGCCGAGGACCTCGGACCCGCGCCCCAGCAGGCCGGCGGCGTGCCGGAGGCCGGGTCGCCACCGCAGGACGAGCGGCGCGACCAGCTCCGTCCAGTACCGGCGGGCGAGCTCGGCGCCGCTCGGCGGGGCAGGCGTGTCCATCGCCCCTATCCTGGCAACCACCATGCCCGCGACATCGATCGCCGCTCCGCTCTTCTCCTGGACGCTGGCGCCCGGGGCCGTCCTCGTCCCCCGGACCCCGCTCCTCGGCGACGCGTACCACGAACTGGTCGTCGCCAACCTGGAGCGCCTCGCCGTCTGGGAACCGTGGGCCCTGAGCCGGCAGAGTCCGATGACCACGCTGGCGTTCCTCGAGCAGGGCGGGGCGGCGTGGCTGGCCGGCACGCAGGTCCCGACGGCGATCGCGATCCGCGCGCCCGAGGGCGACTGGCGGCTGGTCGGCTCGCTGACCCTGACCGTCGACGTCACCCGCCGCAGCGCCGAGCTCGGCTACTGGATCGACGCCGGTCACGAGGGCCGCGGCCTGGTGACCGCGGGGGCGTCGGCGCTGCTCGACCACGCGTTCGGGGCGCTGCGGCTGGAGCGGGTGGCGCTGCACGCCCGGGTCGACAACGTGCGCAGCCGGGCGGTCGCCCGTCGGCTCGGGTTCGTCGAGGAGGGCGTGGCCCGGGCCGCCGTCGCCTACGCGACGCGGCGCTACGACGAGGTGCACCACGGCCTGCTCGCGTCCGAGTGGCACTCGCGCGCGCCACGGCCACCCGATGGCGCCCCTCAGTAGTGGATGCGGTCGGCGCGGCGCTGCCAGGCCTCGAAGGGGGCGGTGCGCCGGGTGTGCGCCACCTGGGCCACGGGCAGCGGCCACTGCTCGCGCGGTGAGGTGAAGACGTCGTAGAAGGCGCGGTCGTCGAAGCCGGACGCCGCGGCGTCGTCCCGGTCGGCGGCGTAGACGACGCGGTCGAGCCGCGCCCACATCGCCGCGGACAGGCACAGCGGGCACGGCTCGCAGGAGGAGACGAGCACGCAGCCGGTCAGGCGGAAGTCCCCGATGGCCAGGCATGCCGCCCGGATGGCCACCACCTCGGCGTGCGCGGTCGGGTCGAAGGTGAGCGTCACCTGGTTGACGCCCGTCGAGAGGACCTCGTCGCCCCGGACGACGAGCGCCCCGAACGGGCCGCCGCCGGCCTCGACGTTGCGCGCCGCCTCGGCCACGACCTGGTCGAGCCACGACTGCTCGCGCGCGCTCGCCTCGGCGTCGAGGTCGGTGGACACCTCTGGGCGCAGGAACATCAGCTCTCCTCGTGGGGGTGGGCGGGCGGGTCGTCGGGGGCGCCGAACTCGGCGAGGGCACGCCACACCCGGTCGCGGCGCAGCGGCAGGTCGGTGAACCGGACACCGGTGGCGCTCCGGACGGCGTTGGCCACGGCCGCGGCGACCGGGTTGAACGGGCTCTCGCTCATGGATTTGGCGCCCAGCGGCCCCAGCGTGTCGTAGGTGTCGGCGAAGAGCACACGCGTCGGCGGGACGTCGGCGAACGCGGGCAGCGGGTAGTCGCGGAAGGAGCGGGTGACGACGCCGCCGTCCGCGCCGAGCCGGACCTCCTCGAAGAGGGCCGCGCCGAGCGCCTGCGCCACGCCGCCCTCGATCTGGCCGCGGCACTGGCGCACGTTGAGGACGACGCCGGCGTCCGCGGCGTGCACGCTGCGCAGGATGCGGATCTCGCCGGTGGCTCGGTCGACGGCCACCCGCACCGCGTGCACGTTGAACGCGACCGAGCGCGGGGACCCGTCGGAGCTGCCGTGACCCTCGGCCCGATCGCCGGCGGCCCGTATCGCCCGCTGCACCAGGACCAGCGGCACCCGCTCGCCGGCGCAGTCGACGACGTCGCCGTCGAGGCGGCAGGCGGCGGCATCGGCGCCGGTGAACTCGGCGGCCGCGGCGGCGACCGCGCGGGCGAGGTCCTGCGCGGCGCGCGTCGTCGCCAGCCCGGAGACGACGATGCCGGTCGACCCGTACGCGCCGGTGTCGTGCTCGACGAGGTCGGTGTCGCCGCGCCGGACGACGACCCGGTCGACCCCGACGCCGAGCACCGCCGCGGCGAGCTGGGCGTGCACGGTCGTGGTGCCGTTGCCGAACTCCGCGGTGCCGACGTGCACCTCGTAGCGCCGGTCGTCGCGCAGGACGACGCGGGCGTGGCTGTGGTGGCCGCGGGGCGGGATCGTGGCGATCATGGCGAGGGCGACGCCGTCCCCCACCTCCCACCCGGGCGGGGCGGCGGGCTCCTCGGGACGCGGCGGCTCCGCCAGCCCGGAGGCGGCCAGGCGCAGGCACTGGTCGAGCCCGTAGCTGCCGAACTGCAGGTCGTCAGGGCCGTCGTGGTAGGCGACCAGCGCGTCGCCCGGGCGGACGACGTTGAGCTCGCGGAAGCGGATCGGGTCCATCCCGAGGGCCCGCGCCAGCTCGTCCACGGCGGACTCCACCGCGAAGATCACCTGGCTCAGCCCGTAGCCGCGGAAGGCCCCGGCGGGCGGCGTGTGGGTGTGGACCGACCAGCCGTCGACCTGCTTGTTCGGGCAGCGGTAGACGGCGATCGACTCGTGGCACCCGTGGAACAGCACGCCCGGGCCGTGATTGCCGTACGCACCGGTATCGGCGACGACGCGGAGCCGCAGCGCGGTGAGCGTGCCGTCGGCGCGGGCCGCCGCGGTGACCGTCACCGCCATCGCGTGCCGGGTCGGGGCGCCGGTGAACTGCTCCTCGCGGGTGAACTCGAGCTGCACGGGTCGCCCGGTACGCAGCAGGGCGAGGACGGCGAGATCCTCCACGAGCATCTCCTGCTTGCCGCCGAAGCCGCCGCCCACCCGGCCGGTGACGACGCGGACCCGGTCGCGCGGGAGCTCGAAGAGCCGGCAGAGGGCGTCACGGGTGAGGAACGGCGTCTGGGTGGAGGCGCGCACGACCACCCGGCCCTCCTCGTCGAACCAGGCCCGGCAGGCGTGGGTCTCCAGGGCGCCGTGGGCGACCCGCTGGGACCGGTAGGTCTGCTCGTGGACGACGGCGGCCCCGGCGAGGGCGGCGTCCACGTCGCCGAGGTGCCCGTGCACCTGGGCGCAGACGTTCGCGACCCCGCCCGGCCCGACGTGCACCACGGGGGCCCCCGGGAGCAGCGCGCCCGCCGGATCGAGGACGGCCGGCAGGACCTCGTACCGGACGTCGACCAGGCGCGCGGCCGCCTCGGCGGCGGCGACGCTCTCGGCGACGACCACCGCGACCCGCTGCCCGACGTGGCGGACGACGTCGTCCAGGACCCTCGTGTCGGCCGGGTCGTCGCCGGCCAGCTCGTGCCGGGCGGTGCTGTAGCGGGTGGCCGGCGCGTCCTCGTGGGTCAGGACGGCGACGACCCCGGGGACGGCGAGCGCCGCGGCGGTGTCGACGGCGAGGACCCGGGCGTGCGCGTGCGGCGAGCGGACCAGGCGCAGGTGGAGCAGGGCCGGCGCGGCGGGGGGCGGCTCGTCCAGGGTGAACGGCGCACGGCCGGTGACGATGTTGCCGCTCTCCGGCGCGCGCGGCGACGTGCCCGTCGTCGCGCCCTCGAGCGCGCGCCGGACGGAGCCGTACCCGGTGCAGCGGCAGAGGGTGCCCTTGAGCGATCGGGGCAGGTCGGCGCGCTGGTCGTCGTCCAGGGCGGCGGCCGTCATGATCAGGCCGGCGGTGCAGAAGCCGCACTGGAAGGCCTGGGCGCCGTGGACGGCGTCCTGCACCGGGTGCGTGAGCCCCTCGACGGTGGTCACGGCGCGGCCGGCCGCCCGGACCGCCGGGTACAGGCAGCTGTGCACAGGCACGCCGTCCACGTGGACCGTGCAGGCCCCGCAGTCGCCGCTGTCGCACCCCTTCTTGACCCCGAACCAGCCGAGGTCGCGCAGGTAGGTCCGCAGGCACTGCCCAGCGTCGGGCGGCCGGACGGCGACCTCGCCGTTGACCACGGGCACCGCATCCGCCGGGGCCGGCACGTCGGTCGGGGCCGACGCGGCGGACGGCCGGACGGGGATCTCGTGGACGCTCACCGCGGGATCCGCGCGGCGAGCTCGACCCGGATCTCCTCGGCGAGGGTGAGCGTGAGGTGCTGGCGCCAGTCCGGATCACCGTGGACGTCGTCGTGGTACAGCTCCGGCGGGATCGCCTCGTGGACGGCGGCCTCCAGCTGCGCCGCGTCCGGGCGGGCGGGCAGCTCGATCACGACCGGGCGCACCGTGGACGCCGTCACGGTCACGACCAGGCCACCGGGTGCCTGCCGACCGATGACGAGAGCGGCCGACCGGCCCAGCGGCCGCAGGGAGGCCTGCCGGAAGGCCACGGACGAGTGCAGCGCCTCGGCGGGCAGGTGCACCGAGCGCAGCAGGTCACCGGGCTCCAGCGCCGTCTCGCCGGGGCCGGTCACCAGGTCGGCGGCGGCGACCGTGCGCTCGGTGCCGCCCACTCCCCACACGGTGCACACGCCGTCCAGGGCGACCGTGAGCGCGATCATGGGCCCCGCCGGCAGCGCGGTGCACAGGTTGCCGCCCACCGTGGCGACGTTCCAGATCTTGAACGAGGCCAGGAACGCGTCGCAGCAGGGCCGGAACAGCGCCGCCCCGAGCCACGACGACGGGTACCCGAACCCGGCGAGCTCCGCGATCGTGCAGGTCGCGGCGATCTCCAGCCCGTCGTCGCGGACGGTCAGGGCCGGCCAGCCGAACGCGGTGAGGTCGATCAGCCGGGTCAGGTGGGGCTGGGGCTCGGAGAACAGCCACGTCCCCCCGGCCAGCCAGGCGTCTCCTGCGCGCCACGCGGGCACTGACGGCTCGCGACGCACCTCGGTGACGGTGGACAGGTCCATGCGCCTCCAGGACGCGCCGGCGGGACAGGCCATCATGACGCTAGGTGTCCCAGATTTCACCCGGAGGTCCCTCAGGTTTCCGGGCGGTGCCGCCAGAACGCCGGCCCAGCATGCCCTTCGACCAGCGAGACCAGGGCCTCGACCACCTCCTGCCAGGTTCGCTCGAACGGCGCACGGCCGGCTGGGGCCTCGGACTCGTCGCGCGCGTCCACGGCGTCCAGCGCGTCCAGCAGGCGACGCCAGGCCGCCTCGGCGGCGTCAGCCGGGGGTGGCGTGACGCGCAGGATGCTCGCCAGGTCACTCAGGGCGGACCGCCGCTGACGGGCCGGGGCTGCGGCGAGGGCCTGCAGCCGGTCGCGCTCGCGGCGGAGCAGCTCCCAGGTCAGGCGGTCGTCGACGGGCTCGACGAGCCGTCGCAGGACGGCCGGACCGGCGAAACCACGCACGGGCGACCCCTGACGCCCCACCCGCCGCGACAGGGCCGCCGACCCGGCGCCGCCACGGGCCCGGGCGCCCTCTGCCGCCCCTGCAGCCGATGCCGGCGCCGCCGACATCGGCGCCGGTGACCCGGCCGCATCCCAGGCCAGGGCCGACGCCGCGAGCAGGCGGGGCGCCTGCGGGGACGCCCAGCCCGCCGGCTGCTCGACAGGCTGGATCACCGCACGCGGCGCCGCGCCGTCCGTGACGACGCGGTCGTCGACGGCGACGAAGGCCGTGTAACGGCACAGCACCCCGTGGCGCAGCGACGTCCGCACGATCCGCTGCTCCAACGCCTCCACCCGGTCGGCGGAGCCCTCGGCGGCCACCACGACGCGGTCCTCCAGACGGCGCACCTGCTCCCGCGCCCAGACCGCCTCCAGACCGCCGTCCGCCCCGACCCGGCCCTCGGCCGTCTCGGACCACGGCTCGCCGGCCGAGGTGGTGCCCTGCACGGTGGCCTGCACGGTGGCCTGGGGGCTCCCGGCGGCAGCTGACCCGTCGACCGCCAGTGCGCGGTAGCGGCCCCGCAGCACCCAGGGCACGCCCGGAAAGAGGTCCGAACGGTGGCCCGAAGCGATGGAGCCGGCGACGACCTCGAACCCGGCGGCCGCCACCGTCAGGCCGGTGATCAGCGGTGACCCGATGCGCTCGTGGATGCGCGCCATGGCGTCGTCGAGACGGTCCTCGCTCTCGACGAGCTCGCAGCGACCGCCGCCCCAGCCGGCCAGCCGGCCGAGGAAGCCGGCGTTCACGGCCTGGTCGATGCCGACGACGTGCACCCGGACGGCGTCC
>Ga0302321_100001066_pt1 | contig 23528 bp, 16 predicted proteins | sample Fen_T0_1_FD_202505 | JGI IMG/M metagenome (GOLD analysis project Ga0302321, IMG submission 202505) | Peat permafrost microbial communities from Stordalen Mire near Abisko, Sweden - Fen_T0_1 | ecosystem: Environmental > Terrestrial > Soil > Wetlands > Permafrost | place: Sweden: Abisko...
CAGAACCTATTTCGGTACCGACGGCGTGCGCGGCAAGGTGGGCGAGAGCCCGATCACTCCCGACTTCGTGCTGCGCCTGGGATATGCAGCGGGGCGCGTGCTGGTCCAGCATTCCGCGGTCAAGAGCGCCGAGCGCGAGCGTCCGGCGGTGTTGATCGGCAAGGACACCCGGGTCTCCGGCTACATGCTGGAGGCCGCGCTGGAGTCGGGCTTTGCCGCCGCCGGCGTCGACGTGATGCTGGTCGGCCCGATGCCGACCCCGGCCGTCGCCTACCTGACTCGCGCGGTGCGCGCCCAGGCCGGGGTAGTGATCAGCGCATCGCACAACCCCTATGAAGACAACGGCATCAAGTTCTTCTCCGCCGCCGGGGAGAAGCTGCCTGACGCGGTCGAACAGGCCATCGAGGCCGAACTGGAAAAGCCCATGGGCTGCGCCGATTCGGCGCACCTGGGCAAGGCGCGTCGCCTGGACGATGCGCGTGGCCGCTATATCGAATTCTGCAAAAGCACCTTCCCCAACGAGCTCGATTTGCGCGGCCTGAAAATCGTGGTTGATTGCGCGCACGGGGCCGCGTATCAGATCGCGCCGATGGTTTTTCACGAGCTCGGCGCGGACGTCTTTTCGATCGGCAACCATCCGAACGGACGCAATATCAACGAGGGGGTAGGCGCGACCCACCCGAAGGCGCTGGCCGACGCGGTGCGCCAGCATGGCGCCCACCTGGGCATCGCACTGGATGGCGATGCCGACCGCCTGGTGATGGCCGATGCCGATGGCCGCACCTACGACGGCGACGAGTTGCTCTACATGATCGTCAAGGAGCGCGCCGCGCGCGGCCCGGTGGCGGGCGTGGCCGGTACCCTGATGACCAACCTGGCGTTCGAGCAGGCGATGGCGCGCCTGGCGATTCCCTTCGCCCGCGCCAAGGTCGGTGACCGCTATGTGCTGGAACTGCTGAGCGAAAAGCGCTGGCTGTACGGCGGCGAGAACTCCGGCCACATCCTCTGCCTGGACTGCCACACCACCGGCGACGGCATCATTTCCGCCTTGCAGGTGCTGTCCGCCTTGCGCAAGTCGGGCCAGACCCTCAAGCAGGCGGGCAGCGAACTGCAACTCTACCCCCAGGTGCTGAAAAACGTCCGGCTGGCGGACCGCAATGGCTGGCAGTCCAACGCCCGCCTGAGCGATGCCTGCAAGGCCGCCGAGACGCGCCTGGCCGGGCGGGGACGGGTGCTGCTGCGCCCTTCCGGGACCGAGCCGGTACTGCGGGTCATGGTCGAGGGGGAAGACGCGGACCTGGTCCGTTCCCTGGCCGAAGAGATCGCCGCCACCGCTGTCCAGGCGTAGCCGGACGGGTGGTCGGGATAGTCCGTACCACGGGCAGGGTTGTATGCGTCGCAGCGCGGGGTTAGAATCCGACTAAATTGATCGGGAATCCGGATCGGGCTATGCTGTGCATTAGCGGTCGGTTTCTCCGGGCATTCCAGGTTTCCAACCACTCCAGGCCATTGCCATGTTTGCGCATCTCCGGGAAGACATACAAAGCGTTTTCGACCGTGACCCCGCCGCCCGCTCGGTGTGGGAGGTCGTGACCTGTTATCCCGGCTTCCATGCGCTGGTGCTGCATCGCTTTGCCCACTGGTTCTGGGAGCATGGCTTCAAGTGGCTGGGGCGCTTTACCTCGCACGTGGCGCGCTGGCTGACCGGCATCGAAATCCACCCGGGCGCGACCATAGGCAGGCGCTTTTTCATCGACCACGGGATGGGCGTGGTGATCGGCGAAACCGCCGAGATCGGTGACGACGTCACCCTCTACCATGGCGTCACCCTGGGCGGCACCTCGTGGAACAAGGGCAAGCGCCATCCGACCCTGGAGGACGGCGTGGTGGTGGGCGCCGGCGCCAAGGTGCTGGGGCCGATCACCATGCATGCCGGGGCCAAGATCGGTTCCAATGCGGTGGTGGTCAAAGATGTTCCCGCCGGGGCGACGGCAGTCGGCATCCCGGCGCGCATCATCGAGGACGAAGGTGCGCAAAAGCGCGAGGCGCATGCAGCCAAGCTGGGCTTTTCGGCTTACGCGCTCAGCGGCGGCGACAACGACCCGTTGTCAGTGGCCCTGAACGGCCTGCTCGACCATGGCGCGGCCACCGACCATGTCCTGGCCGGCCTGCTGGCGCGCATCGAGCAACTTGAATCTCATCTGAAAGCGCGTGAAGCCGAAGAAGTCAGCGAAGACAACGTGGTGGCGCATGCCTTCGGCGAGCGCTCCAAGAACGTTGCGAACGGCTAGGGCGGGCAGAGTGGACCATACCTGAGTGGCGCCATCCGGGGCGCTAGTGGCCTATTGGGCCGGCGGCGGTTCGCCCGGGCCGAACCCGGAGGCCTTTTCTGTTTGTAGTTCCGGCTGCACCTGCTGCGGCGCTTCCTGGCGAGCGCGTCTGCGCGCCGCATGCTCGCGCCGCTTGCCAGCCTGCTTGTTTAGCACATAAAGCAGCACTGCGCAGGGAAGCAGACCGTAGAACAGGAAGGTCAGCGCCCCGGCGACCAGACTTTTTTCGGTGATCGCCATCATGAATGCCACCCACAGCCAGCCGATGGCGATCATGTGCATAGGGCCGCGCGCCTAATCGAACAGGTTGAGCAGGGCATCCAAGCCATTGTGGCTGATGCTGTAACGCGCCTGCGCGCGCACCACCGGCTTGGCCCGGTAGGCCACTGAAATGCCGGCCGCAGCCATCATTTTCAGGTCATTCGCGCCGTCGCCGATCGCGATCGCCTGGCCGGTGGCGCAGCCGAGCAGGGCGCAGGTGTCGCGCAGCCTTTGCGCCTTGGCGTCGGCGTCGATGATCGGGCCTTCGACCACGCCGGTAAGCCGGCCATCGGCGATGCCCAGGGTATTGGAGGCGGTGTAGTCGATGCCCACACGGGCCTTGAGGCGGTCGGTGAAAAAGGTGAAGCCGCCCGATACCAGCAGGGTTTTCAGCCCCGCTGCCTTGAAGCCGGCCAGCATTTGCTCGGCGCCCGGCGAGAGCCGCAGGCGCTCCCTGTAGACACGTTCGAGCGCGCCTACCTCCAATCCGCGTAGCAAGGCGACGCGGCGCGTCAGGCTCTCGCGGAAGTCGATTTCGCCGCGCATCGCCGCTTCCGTGATGGCGGCCACTTCGGGCTTGAGACCCTGCATGTCGGCGATCTCGTCGATGCATTCGATGGTGATCAGGGTCGAGTCCATGTCCATCACCGCCAGGTGCATGTCGGCGAGGGCGAGCGGGCGTTCGACAAAGGCGCAATCGACCCGGGCCTGCTCGCACAAGCTGGCGATCGGCCCGCGGCGCGGCGCGGCCGGCAGGCCGGACAGGCGTGCCAGACGCATGCCGTGGCGTTCGACCCGCGCCGCCCCGGCCAATTGCGCGGCGCGTTCTATGAGGGCGGTGGTGAGCCAGCGCCCCTGGATGACGATGCTGTGCACGGCGTTATTTGGCGCGTTCGGCCCAGCGCTGGGCTTCGCCGGGATTCGGCCGCAGACCGAGCTCGCCGCGAGCATAGGCCTGGGCCAGGCGCAGGGCGGCTTCCTTCACGCCGGCCTCGCCGGCCTTGCGGTACAGCGCCACCGCGCGGGCGGCATCGGCCCGCCGGCCCATGCCGAGTTCGAATATGGTGGCCGCCTCCTGCTGCGCGATCGGCAGGCCAGCGTCGGCGGCGCGCAAGATCCAGTCGGCGGCGGTAGGCAGGTCGCGGGTTACGCCCACGCCGGTGGAGACCAGCTGGCCATAGAAGTACTGGGCATTGGGCAGGCCCTGCTGGGCCGCGGCGAGAAACAACTGCGCCGCCTTGACCGTATTTTTATCCACCACGGCGCCTTCCAGGTAAAAGCGACCTAGCTGTGCCTGGGCGCGGGCGTAGCCCTGGTCCGCGGACTTGTTGAGCCAGGCGAGCATCCCCACGGCGTCGGGCGCCTGACCGCGTCCCTGGCCCAGCATCAGGGCGAGGTTGTACTGGGCGATCGCATAGCCGGCCTCGGCAGCCTGGGCATAAAACTTTTGCGCCATCGGGTAGTCCTGCTCGACGCCCCGGCCGTCGTAGTACAGCGCGCCCAGGTTGTTCAGGGCCAGGAGATGATTTTTCTCCGCCGCGCGGCCGTAATAGCGCGCCGCGGCGGCGAAGTCGGGGGTCCCGCATGCCGTCGATTCGTAGGCCAGGGCCAGTTGCGCGGCGCTGTCGGCGTCGCCATCGTCGGCACGCGCCTGGATGGCCGTGCGCTGCGCGCTATCGCAAGGAACCGGCTGCCCGCCGGTCGCGCCCGCGGAACTGGCAGCGGCGCCGGCCCGCAGCGCGGCGAGCGCGGCCCTGGCCTCGGCATGACCCTTGGCCGCCGATTGTGTGTACCAATAGACGGCGCGACTGGGGTCGGCAGGGCGGCCCAGGCCGCCTTCGTACATCTTGCCGACGTAGAACTGCGCGTATGCATCGCCTTTCTGTGCTTGGCCTTCCAGGGCGCGCCAGGCACGCTCCCAGTCGCCCTGGTTGTAGGCATCGATGCCAGCGCCGGCGAAGACCGGCGTTCCCATGCAAAGTGCCGCGAGCAGAATCATCCGCCCAAGCAGGCGCGTAGGCGCATTGCGTGCTGTTACAGCGTAGAAGGTGCGTAAGTGCATCGGTAGCATCGGGGCCGGCAATTGGGTGTGCAGACGCATTTTAGCGAGAAACATGCGGTCTATGAGAGGGACGTCGCGCGGGCGCCTACTGTGAACCGGCGGAATCTGGGAGGGGCGCCGGCAGCCAGCGTGCCAAGGCTTCGCCCAGCTTGGCCGAGGTAAAGGGCTTGGCGACGTAGTCATCCATCCCGTGCATCAGGCACAGTTCCCGGTCGCTGTCCATCGCATTGGCGGTCATGGCGATGATCGGCAGGCGCGCCGTGCCGCCCTCGCGTTCGCGCCGCCGGATCGCCTCGGTCGCCTGGAATCCGTCCATTTCCGGCATCTGGCAGTCCATCAGCACGGCGTCGAAATGCTCGCCGGCGGTCCGCTCCACGGCTTCGCGGCCGTTGTGCGCCACCTGCGATTGCACGCCCAGGCGTTTCAGGATTTGCTGTGCCAGCACCTGGTTGATCTGGTTGTCCTCGGCGATCAGCACGCGGCCGGCGAGCTGCGCGGGACCCGGCCCGTTCGTTGGGGGCTCATGCACTTGCCGCGATGGGGTGGCAAGCTGGAAGGGCAGCCGCACGCTGAAGGTCGAGCCCTTGCCGAAGGTGCTTTCGACCTCGATGGTGCCGCCCATCGCCTGCACCAGCTGGCGGGTGATCGACAAGCCCAGGCCGGTGCCGCCGTAGCGCCGGGTGGTCGAATTGTCGGCCTGCGAGAAGGGCTCGAATACCCGGGCGAGGGATTTCGACTCGATGCCGATGCCAGTGTCGCTGACCACCAGGATCAGCTCGATCTGTTCGTCATCGGCCAGAGGCGCGGCCCAGACCCGCATATGGACCTCGCCCTGGCCGGTGAACTTGACGGCGTTGCCGGCCAGGTTGATCAGGATCTGGCGCAGGCGGGTGGGGTCGCCGAGCAGCACCGAGGGCGTGGCCGGGTCCACTTCGCAACTCAGCGTCACACCCTTGGCGGAGGCACGGCCGAGCAGCAACTGGGTCACTTCACTGGCCAGGACCCGGGGCGCGAAAGGGGTGGTCTCCAGGTCGAGATGTCCGGACTCGATTTTCGAGAAATCCAGGATGTCGTTGATGATCGCCAGCAGCGAATGTCCGGACTTGTGCGCGATCTCGGCGAACTCGCGCTGCTCCGGTGCCAGCTTGGTGCCCAGCAGCAACTCGATCATGCCCAGGATGCCGTTCATCGGCGTGCGTATCTCGTGGCTCACCTTGGCCAGAAACTGGTTCTTGGCTTCGTTGGCGGCCTCGGCGGCGGTCTTGGCGGCGATCAACTGCTGCTCGCGTTCGATAGCTTCCTGCAAGTAGCGCCGCTGCAGCGCTTCGCTTTCGGTCAAGGCCGCAATACGCTGCTTGACCTCCTGCGCCATGTGCCGGAAGTTCTCCTGCAGCACGCCGATCTCCGCGCCCGCCGGGGGACCCAGGTCGAGATCGTCATACTGGCCGGCGCGGATCGCCCCGCTGGCGCGCGTCAGGCGCTCTAGCGGGCGGGTCAGGTACGCGGCGGCCAGCGCCAGGGCGATGCCGAACAGCGCAAAACTTGCAAGAATGATGCCGAATGCGCGGTTGCGCCAGGCCCGTCGCACATCACTGAGCCGGTCCACCTCGACGCCGTAGTAAAGCATGCCCGGCGGCGCCCCGTCGGCAGTGCGCAGGGGCAGGCTGAAGTCATAGCGCGAGCCGTCCTGGATCGGCTCCGCGGTGTAGGTGTTGGGCTTGGCTGGCAGGCCGGGCTGGTCCCAGCCTTCGCTGGCCACGCGCTTGCCGGAGGCATCGAGCACCAGAAGATAGACCATGCCTTCAGACTTGCGCACCTCGCGCAGCGCCATCGCCAGCGCCGCCAGGTCGCCACGGGCGAGCGGCGTGCCCAGTGCGACGCCCAGCAGCGGCTGCTCCCTGCGCGCGCGCGCGGCAGCCTGCTCCAGCAGGAAGTCTTCGCGCAGCGACACCGCGCCCAGGAATACCAGACTCATGGCGACGAGCTGGATCAGCAGACCGGCGACGGTCAGCTTGCGGCGAAAGGAAAGCTGCATCAACTGGAACTTTGCACGGCACCGGCCGCCTAGAGCGAAGCGCGCATCCGTCCGAAGGCCTGGTCCAGGTCGGCGATCAGGTCGTCGATGTGCTCCAGGCCGGCATGGATGCGAAAGCAGGGGCCCGTATGCGGCCAGCGGGTGGCGCTGCGCACTTCGTGTGGATCGAAGGGCATGATCAGGCTTTCGTAGCCGCCCCAGGACGCGCCCAGGCCGTAGAGCTTGGCGTTGTCGATGATCACATCGCGCGCCGCCGTCGGCATGGGTTTGAGGACCACGCCGAACAGCCCGCAGGCGCCCTTGAAATCGCGTTTCCACAGGGCATGGCCGGGATCTCCGGGCAGAGCAGGATGCAGGACCTTTTCGACCTCCGGCTGGCGCGCGATCCACTCGGCCAGGGCCACGCCCGACTCCCAGTGGCGCGGCAGGCGCAGCGCCATGGTGCGCAGGCCGCGGGCGGCCAGGTAGCAATCATCCGGCGCGGCGGTCTGGCCGAAGTCGCTGGTCACCGCCTTGAGCTGCGGCCAGGCCTCCTTGGTACAGGTGACCGAACCCATGATCACGTCCGAGTGGCCGACGATGTACTTGGTGGTGGCCTGGATCGAGACGTCGACACCATGCTCGAAAGGTTTGAAATACAGCGGCGTGCCCCAGGTGTTATCCATCATCACGACGGCCTGGTGCTTGTGCGCGACATTGGCGATGGCCGGAATGTCCTGCACTTCAAAGGTGAGCGAGCCGGGCGACTCGACGAATACCAGCCGGGTGTTCGGACGCATCAACGCGGCAATGCCGGCGCCGACCAGGGGGTCGTAATAGCTGGTTTCCACCCCGAAGCGCGTAAGTTGCATGTCGCAGAACCTGCGGGTCGGGCCATAGACGCAATCCGGCACCAGGATGTGGTCGCCGGACTTCACATACCCGAGAATGGGAATCACGCAGGCCGCCAGGCCGGAAGGGTAGATCTGGCAGCGGTAGCCGCCTTCCAGTTCGGCCAGGGCGTCTTCCAGCAAGTGCTTGGTCGGCGTGCCGTTCAGGCCGTAGTAGGAACCGGGTTTTTCCTGGGCGCGGTCCTTCTTTTTCTGCTCCCACTCGGCCATATTGGCTGACAGGATTGTGGAAGCGCGGAATACCGGGGTATTGACGGTGCCGGAAAAACGCTCGGGATGCCGGCCCAGATGGGTGGCTTTGGTGTCGTCTTGCATGGGAAGGGCGCGGATCGGCGTGAAGGGGAACGCACAGAGTATAATTTCGTCTTGTGCAATTGTCACAACCGTATTGCCGCCAGGGAGTCGAATCGCGGCGTGCGCGCTTGTTGCAAATGTCCCTTCCCTCCGTTTTGTCTCGCTCATGGCAGCCATCCTGAAACTGCGCGGTTCCCCCGCGCTCTCGGCGTTTCGTCTCGACAAACTGAAGGCCGGCCTGGCCGAGGTTTCCTACGCCAGGGTGCAGACCGAATACTGGCATTTTGTCGAGGTCCAGCGCCCGCTGAGCGCGCAAGAGCAGGAAGTTCTGATCCGCCTGCTTACATACGGGCCGGCGCAAGAGAAGGAAGGGCGCGGCGACCTGTTCCTGGTCACGCCGCGATTCGGCACGGTCTCGCCCTGGGCCTCGAAGGCCACCGACATTGCGCATTCCTGCGGCCTGGCGGCGGTCACGCGGGTCGAACGCGGCGTCGCGTACTGGTTCGGCAAGGGCCTGATCGGCAGGTTTTCGGAGCAGGACAAGGCGGCGCTCGCCGCGGCCATCCACGACCGCATGACCGAGGTGGTGCTTGGCGATATCGATGCCGCCGACGGCCTGTTTGCCCATGTCCCGCCACGGCCATTGAACTCGATCGACCTGCTGGGCCAGGGCCGCCGCGCGTTGGTGGAGGCCAATACCAACATGGGCCTGGCGCTCTCGCCCGACGAGATCGACTACCTGGCGGAAAACTTCCAGCGCATCGCCCGCAATCCCACCGATGTCGAACTGATGATGTTCGCCCAGGCCAATTCGGAGCATTGCCGGCACAAGATATTCAACGCCGACTGGGTGATCGACGGCGAAAAGCAGGGCCATTCGCTGTTCGGCATGGTGCGCGAGACCCACAAGGCGCATCCGCAGGGCACCATCGTCGCCTATTCGGACAATGCCGCGGTGATGGAAGGCGGCGCGGCGCAGCGCTTCATGCCGCAAGCCGGCGGGCGCTATGCCTACAAGGCCGAGGTGGCGCATACCCTGATGAAGGTCGAGACTCACAACCACCCGACGGCGATCTCGCCGTTTCCCGGCGCTTCAACCGGTTCCGGCGGCGAAATCCGCGACGAGGGCGCGACCGGGCGCGGCGCCAAGCCGAAGGCCGGCCTGTGCGGCTTTTCGGTCTCCAACCTGGGCATCCCCGGCTTTACCCAGCCGTGGGAAAAGAGCATAGGCAAGCCGGAGCGCATCGTCTCGGCACTGGACATCATGATAGCCGGGCCGATAGGCGCGGCGGCCTTCAACAACGAATTCGGCCGGCCCAATCTGGCGGGCTATTTCCGCACCTACGAAGACACCTTTGCCGGCGAGACGCGCGGCTACCACAAGCCGATCATGATCGCCGGCGGGGTGGGCGCGATCAGCGACGGCCAGACCCACAAGCTGCCGTTCGGGGCGGGTACCCTGCTGATCCAGCTCGGCGGCCCGGGAATGCTGATCGGCATGGGCGGCGGTGCGGCCTCGTCGATGGCCACCGGCGCGAATGCCGCCGACCTCGATTTCGATTCGGTTCAGCGCGGCAATGCCGAGATCCAGCGCCGCGCCCAGGAAGTGATCGACCGTTGCTGGTCGCTGGGTGCGGACAATCCCATCGTGGCGATCCACGACGTCGGCGCCGGTGGCCTGTCGAACGCCTTTCCTGAACTGGTGCACGGCGCCGGCGCGACCACAGGCGCGCGCTTCGAATTGCGCGACGTGCCCTCCGAAGAGCCGGGCATGGCGCCCAAGGAAATCTGGTGCAACGAGTCGCAGGAGCGCTATGTGCTGGCTATACCCGCCGGGCGCCTGGAGGATTTTCGCGCCATCTGCGAGCGCGAGCGTTGCCCGTTCGCGGTGGCCGGCCAGGCCACCGACGACGCCACGCTGGTGGTTGCGGACAAACTGTTCGACAACCAGGCGGTCGACATGCCGCTCGAGGTGTTGCTCGGCAAGGCGCCGAAAATGACCCGCGACGTGCGCCATGTCGCGCGCGAATTTCCCCTGTTCGATCTCACCGACGTGGATCTGCGCGAGGCCGCTTCGCGGGTGCTCGCCATGCCGGCGGTGGCGGCCAAGACCTTCCTGATCGCTATCGGCGACCGCACCGTCGGCGGCCTGTGCTCGCGCGACCAGATGGTCGGTCCCTGGCAGGTGCCGGTGGCCGATTGCGCGGTAACCCTGCGCGACTTCCGGGGCTATGCCGGCGAAGCCTATGCGATGGGAGAGCGCACCCCGCTGGCCATCCTCAACGCCCCGGCGTCCGGGCGCATGGCGGTGGGCGAGGCGATCACCAACCTGGCCTGCGCCGACATAGGCGCGATCGACAACATCAAGCTGTCCGCCAACTGGATGGCCGCTGCCGGCCATGTGAAGACAGGCGAGGATGCGGCGCTGTTCGACACCGTCAAGGCGATCACCCTGGACCTGTGCTGCCGGCTTGGCATCAGCATCCCGGTGGGCAAGGACTCGATGTCGATGCGCACCGCCTGGAGCGATGCAGAAGGCGCCAAGGAGATGACCGCGCCGGTCTCGCTGATCGTCACCGCCTTCGCGCCGGTGGGTGACACGCGCCGCTCGCTGACCCCCCAATTGCGCACCGATGCGGGGCCGACCGCGCTGATCCTGCTCGACCTGGGACGCGGCAGGAACCGCCTCGGCTTCTCCTGCCTGGCGCAGGCCAACAACCAGTTCGGCAATGAAGTGCCGGACCTGGATGACCCGCTGCTGCTGAAGAACTTCGTCGCCGCGATCCAGGCGCTGAACCGTGACGGCCTGCTGCTCGCCTATCACGACCGTTCCGACGGCGGCCTGTTCGCCGCCATCTGCGAAATGGGCTTTGCCGGGCATACCGGCGTCACGGTCAACCTGGACACCGTGTGCTGGGATGCGGCTTCCACCGACCACGATGGCTCGGAGATCAAGCCCGACAAGATGGTGCGTGGGCGCTTCAACGACCGCGTGCTCGCTGCCATGTTCAGCGAAGAGCTGGGTGCGGTGATCCAGGTGCGTGCCGAGGATCGCAATGCGATCCTGGCGCGCCTCAAGGACGAATTCGACCTGGGCGAGTGCACCCACGTGATCGGCCAGCTCAACAGCCGTGATGAAATCCGTTTCGTGCGCAACGCCAAACCGGTGTTCAACGAGCCGCGCGTCGCCCTACAGCGCGCCTGGTCAGAGACCAGCTACCGGATCCAGGCCTTGCGTGACAATCCGCAGGCGGCGCAGCAGGAGTTCGAGCGCCTGCTCGATGCTGCCGACCCCGGCATCAGCCCGGTCCTGACCTTCGATCCTCAGCAGGACATCGCGGCGCCCATGATCGCCACCGGCGCGCGTCCGCAGGTGGCGGTACTGCGCGAGCAGGGCGTCAATGGCCAGATCGAAATGGCGGCGGCGTTCGACCGTGCCGGCTTCGCCGCTTTCGACGTGCACATGAGCGACATTCTTTCCGGCCGCGTGCGCCTGAAGGATTTTGCCGGCTTTGCCGCCTGCGGCGGTTTCTCTTATGGTGATGTGCTCGGTGGTGGGGCCGGCTGGGCCAAGTCCATTCTGTTCAACCAGCGCGCGCGCGACGAGTTCGAGGCATTTTTCGCCCGCGCCGACGTGTTCGCGCTGGGCGTGTGCAACGGCTGCCAGATGATGGCCAACCTGACCGAGTTGATACCGGGCGGGGCCCATTGGCCGCGCTTTACCAAGAACAAGAGCGAGCAGTTCGAGGCCCGCCTGGTGACGGTAGAGGTGCTGGATTCGCCCTCCTTGTTCCTGGGCGGCATGGCCGGCAGCCGGATACCGGTGCCTACTGCACACGGTGAGGGTTATGCGGACTTTTCACAGCAGGGCGACGCGGCCAAGGCCATCCCGGTGATCCGCTACGTCGACAATGCGGGGCAGCCGACCGAAAGCTATCCGCTCAACCCGAACGGCTCTGCCGGCGGCATCAACGGCTACACGACTGGCGATGGGCGGTTTACCGTGGTGATGCCACATCCGGAGCGCGTATTCCGCTCGGTCCAGTACTCCTGGGCGCCTCGCAATTGGGGCGAGGACGGGCCGTGGATGCGCATGTTCAGGAATGCGCGCACGAGCATAGGCTAGACCCGGCGCGCGACCATGTTCTTGTCATCATTCCTGGGTTAGATAGTCAATTCCTCAATCAAGGAGACAAGCGATGAAGCTGCGTACTCGCCTCACTCAGGGTCTCGCCCTGTCAGCGTGCTGCCTGGTCGCGGCCAGCCTGCCCGCGCAGGCGCAACAGACCACCGATCAGCCTGGCACGCAGCCCAGCCTGGAGTTTGCCAAGCTCGACAAGAACAAGGACGGCTTCATCAGCCGCCAGGAAGCGGCGGCTGACAAGAATGTCGCCGCGCTGTTTTCCAAGGCCGACACCAACCACGACGGCAAGCTTTCCGAAGACGAATTGACCAGGGCGCGCGCCACCCAGGACCGTGAAAAGGCCGAGCAATACGCCAGCGACTCGGCGATCACCACCAAGGTGAAGGCCGAACTGCTCGCCGAGAAGGGCATGCCCTCGACTGCAATTTCGGTGGAGACCATCAAGGGTACGGTGATGCTGTCGGGCTTTGTCGACGATGCGGCGCAGGTAAAAAAGGCCGGCGCCATCGCCGCCAAGGTGAAGGGCGTAAAAGCGGTGAAAAACGCTCTTGCCGTCAAGTGACCGGCGGCGTGGCGCGCGATTTGCCATGACGCACCGGGCGGCGCATGGGATGGCCCATCTGGGGATGCTTGCGGCGGCCTAGTGAAGGGCCTCGGGCTTGGCGTCGAGCATTTTCACGCCATGCAGGCCGGAGCCCAGGATCGCATTCTTCAGGGTCTCGATGGCCGCCATCCGGGTGTAGCTCTTGCGCCAGGTCAGCACCACGCGGCGGTCCGGGATGGGGGCGCTGAATGGGCGGTAGGAGATCAGGTCATTCTTTTTCGGCTTGCCGGGCACCGCCGAGGCGGGCAGCACCGTCAGGCCCACGCCGGATGCCACCATGTGGCGGATGGTTTCCAGCGAAGATCCCTCGAAGGTCTTCTGGATGCCTTCGGCGCCGCTGGATGAAAAGCGCATCAGCTCCGGGCATACCTGCAGTACCTGGTCGCGCAGGCAATGGCCGTTGCCCAGCAGCAGCATGGTTTCCTTTTTCAGATCGCTGGCCGGGATAGCCTTGCGCGCTTCCCAGGCGTGACCGGCCGGCAAGGCCACCAGGAAAGGCTCGTCGTAGAGCGGTTGCATCAGCAGGCCCGGCTCGGAGAAGGGCAGGGCGACGATGGCCGCGTCGATCTCGCCGCTCTTGAGCATTTCAAGCAGCTTGTGGGTGAAGTTCTCTTCGATGATCAGGGGCATGTCGCAGGCCGCCTTGATGATCTTGGGCACCAGCGCCGGCAGCAGGTAGGGGGCGATCGAATAGATCACCCCCAGGCGCAAGGGGCCGGCCAGCGGGTCCTTGCCGTGCTTGGCCAGTTCCTTGATGGTGCCGGCCTGCTCCAGCACGCGCTGTGCCTGCGCCACGATGTCGGCGCCCACCGTGGTGACAGCCACCTCGGTCGGGCCGCGCTCGAACAGGGCCACGCCCAGTTCGTCCTCGAGTTTCTTTACCGCCACCGAGAGGGTGGGCTGGCTGACAAAGCAGGCATCCGCCGCGCGCCCGAAGTGGCGCTCGCGGGCGACGGCGACGATGTAGCGCAGTTCGGTGAGTGTCATGGCGGGCGGTGAAGGTTGATCAGTGGATGCACATATTACTATTAATATAGAATTATTGATAGTTTCCTATTATCATAAGGGTGAATTCAGGCGCGAAAAAACCGCCCTCAGGCGGCTTTTTCGGATCGGCAGGCCGGCTCGCCGGCATGGATTCCCGGTTACTCGATCTTCGCCTTGCTGCGCAGGTCCGCCAGCATCTTGTCGACGCGCTGGCGCTGCAGGCCTTCCTGGATCTGCGGCTTGATCTGCTCGATGGCCGGGAACTGCGCTTCACGCACGTCATCGACGCGGATCACGTGCCAGCCGAACTGGGTCTGCACCGGGGTTTCGCTGGTCTTGCCCTTGTCGAGCGCGGCCATCGCCTTGGAGAACTCCGGCACGTAGGCATCCTGGGCGGCCCAGTCGAGCTCGCCACCCTTGTCCTTGTTGCTGGCATCCAGGGACTGCTTGGCGAGCTCCTCGAACTTGGCGCCGCCCTTGAGCTTGGCGATCACGGCCTTGGCCTCCGCCTCGGTCTTGAGCAGGATATGGCGGGCGTGGTACTCCTTGCCGGTACGCTCGGCCTTGACCCGGTCGTATTCGGCCTTGACCTCGGCGTCGGTGACCGGATTCTTTTTCACGAAGTCTTGCAGGAAGGCGCGCATCAGCACGTTCTGGCGCGCGAACTCGAGCTGGTTGGCCACTTCCGGCTGCTTGGCCAGGCCCAGCTTGCCGGCTTCCTGGGCCATCAGTTCAAAGGTGATCAGGCGGTCCTTGATCATGTCGCGCAACTGCGGCGAATCAGCCTGGCCCTGGCTGGCAAACTCCTTGAGCATCGCGTCTGCCTTGGCGGTCGGAATGGCGGTGCCATTGACACGGGCCAGGTTCTGCGCGTACAGGGGGCCGGCGGCCAGCAATGCGGCCAGCAGCAGGGGTATGGATCGATTCATCGTTGCTTCCTTGTGGTTGTAAATCAGGTTTCGCCCGGCGCGCCGGTGGTGAGCGCCAGGGCATGGATCTGCTCGGTCATCAGCGGTTGCAGGGCGGCGTACACCATGCGGTGCCGGGCCACCCGGGTCTGGCCGGCAAAGCGCGGCGAGACGATGTTCAATCGAAAGTGCCCGCCGCCCTTGGCGCCTGGATGACCCACGTGCAGGCCGCTCTCGTCAAGCAGCTCCAGCACCAGCGGGTCCAGGTGCGCCAGGCGGTCGCGGATGTCGGCCTCGATGCTTGCCATGGCAGGGTTCAATCGCCGCCTTTGGCGGGTTGCGGGTCATGCTGCATGTGGCGATAGACAAACACTCCTTGCACTACCATGAACACCAGCAGGGCGCCGTAGATGCCGAAGATGCGGAACTTGCCCCACACCTCTTGCGAAAAGCTCAGCGCCACGTACAGGTTCGCCGCGCCGATCAGGAAGAAGTAGGTGACCCACATCAGGTTCAGGCGAAACCACGCCGGATCGGGCATGACGATCTTGTCGCCGATCGCCAGCTTGAGCAGGTTCTTCTTGAAGAACAGGGGCGCGCACAGGAAGGCCAGGGCAAATCCCCAGTTCAGCACTGTCGGCTTGAGCTTGATGAACATCTCGTCATGCAGGGCCAGGGTGATGCCGCCGAACACGATGATGGCCGCGAAGGTGAAGGCATGCATGCGCTTGACCTTGCCGTAGCGCAGGCGGCTGGCCAGCAACTGCAGGACCGCCGCGACCATCGCCAGCTGGGTGGCCTGAAAAATGGTGATCAGGCCGAAACCCATCAGCAGGAACGGCAGGGCCGGCACCAGGTCGATGAAGAAATCCATAAGGGGCTTTAGCTTCTCCTGCGCATGGCAATCCAGGGGTCCGGAACGGACACTTTGGGCGGACTGGCATCAGCCATCTATTGTACCTTTTTGGGCCCGACCGGCGTTCCAGCGCATCAGCGCTTCCTGAACTTCAGCGACGCTGAATTGATGCAATAACGCAGTCCGGTCGGGGCCGGGCCGTCCTCGAACACATGGCCCTGGTGGGCCCCGCATTTGGCGCAATGCACCTCGGTGCGGCGCATCCCGAACTTGGTGTCGGTGTCGGTGGCCACGTTTTCCGGCACCCCGGGCTGCCAGAAGCTCGGCCAGCCGCTGCCGGAATCGTATTTCTGCTGCGCGTCCCAGAGTGGCGCACCGCAGCAGACGCATTCGTAGACGCCGTCTTCGTCATGCTTGTTGAACTCGCCGGTGAAGGCGCGCTCGGTGCCGTGCTGGCGCGTCACCTCGTACTGCATCGGCGTCAGTTCGGCTTGCCAGTCCTTGTCGGTCTTCGATTTTGGGTCGTTCATGATGGTTTACTCTTCGCTCAAATGGGGCCCGGGCCGACGCTGCATATTCGACCGACCGGGCCGGATGGTCTCATGGATGTATTGCAATCTTGTGGCACGGGACATTCAGGCCGGAAGCGACTTGCCAGCCTGCATGGCCGTCAGGCCGTGTTCAACTGCTGCAACTGACTTCCAGGCCGCTCGCCCAGTCGGGTGGCAACTCGGCGTAATGCGCATTTTCTGGCTGTTCATCGTACGGGTGCATCAGTAGTTTCCGCAGACGCTCGATCTCGCTGTAATCGCGCTCATCGCGTGCCTTGCGGATCGCCACCTCGGCCAGGTAGTTGCGCAGCACGTATTTCGGGTTGGCGGCGTTCATGCGCGCGCGGCGCTCGGCGTCCAGGCTGTTTTCCACGGCCAGGCGGGCGCGATAGGCCTTTGCCCAGGCATCGAAGCGGTCGCGGTTGATCACCAGGTCGCGCAGCGGGGCATCGCCGCCCGGGTCGCCGGCATGCAGGCCGGACAGGCGGCGGAAAAACAGGGTGTAGTCCGCGCCGGCCTCGGCCATCAGGGCAAACAGCTCGTCGACCAGCGCATGGTCGTCGTCGCGTGCGGTCGACAGGCCGAGCTTGGCGCGCAGCAGGGCATTCATGGCCGCGTCGAACTCGGTCTCATAGGTCTTGAGCTGGGCCTCGATGACCTCCGGCTCCATCAGCGGCACCAGGGCCTGGCCGAGCGCATACAGGTTCCACAGGCCGACCTGTGGCTGCATGTTGTAGGCATAGCGCCCGCCTTCATCCGTATGGTTGCAGATGTGGCCCGGGTCGAAGGCCTCCATGAAGCCGAACGGGCCGTAGTCCAGGGTCAGTCCGAGGATCGACATGTTGTCGGTGTTCATCACCCCGTGCATGAAGCCGACTGCCTGCCACTGCGCGATCATCCGCGCAGTGCGCCTGACCACCTCGGCCAGAAAACGCGGATAGCGGTCGGGTACGCCCTCCAGGTCCGGGTGGAACTCGGCAATCACGTAGTCGGCGAGCTGCCGCACCGCCTCGGCGTCGCGCCGGTGATACCAGAACTCGAAGGAACCGAAGCGCACAAAACTGGGCGCCAGACGCGTCACCACCGCCGCCGTCTCCACGCTTTCGCGGATCACCGGCTGGTCCGACCCGGTAATGGCCAGCGCCCGGGTGGTGGGAATGCCCAGGCCATGCATTGCCTCCGAGCACAGGTATTCGCGGATCGAGGAGCGCAGCACCGCGCGGCCGTCGCCCATACGTGAGTACGGGGTGCGGCCGGCGCCCTTGAGCTGGATCTCGCATATCCCGCTGCTGCCGACCGCTTCGCCCAGGGTGATGGCACGGCCGTCGCCCAGTTGCGGCACGTAGACGCCGAACTGGTGGCCGCTGTAGACCGCGGCCAGCGGCGCGCTGCCGTCGAGCAACTGGTTGCCGGTGAATATGGCGGCGAATTCGGGGCGCGACTCCTCGCCCGCCTGCAGGCCGATCAGGTGGGCCGCCTCCGGGTTGAAGGCGATCAGGCGCGGTTCGGGCAGCGGCGTGGGACCTAAGCGCGTGTAGAATTTTTCCGGCAGTCTGGAAAAGCGCGTCACCCAGTCGAGTTGATCGAGCGCGCGGGGCGCACCGGCGGGCGGATTGAAGGGCACGTTCACGATGGGGTATTCTCGGCCTGATCGAAGGTCATAGCGGGTGGCGGCGGGTAGCCCGCGGGCAAGGGCAGTTAATGGCGGGGCGCCGGGGAGAAATGGGGTTGAAACACAGTAATTCAACGTGGCATTGTATCGCCGCTGCCTGCATTGCCATCGCCCTGGCCGGTGTCGCTGGCGGTTCGACCGGTGCCCTGGCCCAAGGTTCCAAGCCGATCTCCCTGCGTGACGCGCAGCGCTGGCAGCAATTGCAGGGCGAAGCCGAGGGCCTGCTGGCGAAAGGCGACTACGCCCAGGCCGGCGCGGTCGGCAAACAGGCGCTGGCAGCCGGGATTGCCGGCTTTGGCGCTGCCGACCCGAACGTGGCCACCACCTGGTCGCTGCTCGGTGCGGTGCAACTGAAAAACAGCAATACCAGCGAGGCCGAGGCCAGCTTTCGCCAGGCCTTGGGCATCTACGAGAGGCGCTTTGGGCCGGAACACGAATTCGTCGGTGCGATGCTCAACAACCTGGGCCTGGTGCTGGAACGCCAGGGCAATTTCAGCGCCGCCGAGCTGTTGCTGCGCCGGGCGCTGGCAATCAAGGAAAAGAAGCAGGGCAAGGACAACCCGGATACTGCCGTGACTCTGGCCAACCTGGCCAGGGTGCTGGACCGGCAAGGCAAGAGCGGTCAACTGGCCGAACGGCCCGTCGCCACGCCTCCGGCAGGCACGTCCGCCACGCCTGCGGGCGGGTCGGACGAAGCGCAGCGTCTGATGGCGCAGGCACAGGGCGCTGCCACCCAGGGCAACTTCTCCCAGGCCGAGGCCCTGCACTTGCGCGCCCTCGCGGTGCATGAAAAACAGCTTGGTCCCGAGCATCCCACCACCCTGGCCACCCTCACCAACCTGGGCAACGTGATGCTGCTGCAGGGCAAGTTCAAGGAGGCCGAACAGGTGTTCCGGCGCGTTCTGGCGGCGCGCGAAAAGGTCCTTGGGCCCGAGCATCCGGACACCGCGGTGAGCCTGAACAACGTAGCCAACTCCCTGTTCGAGCAATTCAAGCAGGACGAGATGAACGCGCCGCCGTCGCGCCGCCTGCGCGCCCTGGCCGGCAGCGCCCAGCAAACTTCCGAGACCGAGACCCTGTACCGCCGCGCCTTGGCGATCCAGGAAAAGCAACTCGGGCCCAACCACCCCTCGGTGGCGGCGACCCTGAACAACCTGGCGGTGCTGCTCGCCGGGCGCGGCCGCTACCAGGACGCCGAGCCCATGCACCTGCGGGCCATAGGGATTGCCGAAAAGGCGCTCGGCCCGAATCACCTGGATACCGCGGCCATGCTGACCTCGCTGGCGATCACCTACGACCGGCAGGGCAAGAACAGCGAGGCCGAGGTGCAATATGCCCGCGCGGTGGCGATCGCGCGCGACGCCAAGGTGCCGCGCAACCTGCTGATCAATGCCAGCAGCCTGGGTTACAGCCTGGCGCGGCGCGGCCGGCTGCGCGAGGCGCTGCCTTACTATCGCGAAGCGGTCGATGCGCTGGAGGCGCTGTATGGCCAGTCGCGCGGCCTGTCGGAGGAGTCGCGCCAGGCCTTCCTGGGCCAGTTTGCCTATGTGTACCGCGAACTGGTGCGCATCCTGATCAACTTGCATGCGCAGACACCGGGCGCCGGATTCGACAAGGAAGCTCTTGCGGTGGTCTCGCGCAGCCAGTCGCGGGTGTTTTCCGAGATGCTCAAGCAGGCCGATGTGGCGCGCTTTTCCGGTTCGCCGGCGTTCAACCAGCTCAAGCAGCGCCGCGAAGCGGCACAGGAGAGGATCGCCGCCTTGCGCCTGGCCTTGCTGTCGGTGGCCGAGAGCCAGTCCGGCGCCGCCGGCCAGAAGGGCATGATAGGCGGCCAGTTGCAGGAGGCCGAGACCAACCTGAAACAGGCCGAGGACCAGCTCTGGCGCGACTACCCGCGCTACATGGAACTGGCCAACCCGCGTCCGGTCACCGTCGACGACCTGCAGCAGCGCCTGCTCAAGGACGGCGAGGCTCTGGTCACTTATGCGCTGTTGCCTGGTGATACGGTGATCTTCGCGGTCACCCGCGATAAATTCAGGATGGTAGTGCTCAAGGTGCCGCGCGAGGAAATCGGGCGCCTGGTGGCGCGGGTGCGCCGGCCGATGGAGCAGGTGGCGCAGGGCGAGCCCCTGACCGTATTGCGCCAGGTCGACCCGCAGGTGCTTGAGATCCTGTATCGCGATGCGCTGGCGCCGGTGGCCGATCTGATCAAGGGCGCCCGCCAGGTGCTGGTGGCCGCCGACGGTCCACTCTACACCCTGCCGTTTGAACTGATGCTGACCCGCTACGGCGATGCCGAGCGCAACAAGTTCGAGGCGGTACGCGCCGCTTCCGATGGCAGCGCCGGCAAACCTTTCCTGGCCGAGTATGCCGACCTGCCCTTTATCGGCAAGGAACTCAGGTTCAGCTACCTGCCCAGCCTGGCTGCGCTGGCCTCGCAGCGTACCAACCCCAAGCCCGCCGGCAACTACAAGCAGCAACTGGTCGCCTTCGCCGATGCCGATTTCGGCGGGGGGCCCGGCGATCCGCCCTACAATCCGCAAACCCGCACCCTGCTGGGGGCGTTGGCCGCCAGCAACCCGGGCGGCGGCCCGCGCATTCCACGCCTGCCGGAGACCGCGCAGGAGGCGCGCGAGGCGGCCGGCGTGTTGGACAGTCCGTCGCAGGTCTTCCTGCGCGGCGACGCGCAGGAAAAGCGCGTCAAGGCCGGCGCCCTCAAGGATGCGCGCTACGTTCTGTTCGCCACCCATGGTTTCCTGGGTGCCGATTTTTTGCAGAACATCGACCTGACCCTGGACGCCGACGGCAACCTGACGCGCAGCGCCAATGCCCGCAAGGGTGCGCTGGCGCAGCCCGCCCTGGCCCTGACGCTGACCGGCGACCTGCAAGGCGAGGACGGCCTGCTGTCGATGAAGGAAGTGATCGAGGACGTCGAGTTCAATGCCGAACTGGTGGTCCTGTCGGCCTGTAACACCGCCGGCGAGACCTCGGCCACCAGCAACGGCGAAGGCTTTGCCGGCCTGACCCGCGCCTTCATGTACGCCGGCGCGCACCAGTTGATGGTCAGCCACTGGGCGGTGGAAAGCAGCTCCACCCAGGCGCTGGTGACCGGCACCTTTGGCGAAGTGAAGGCGGGCAAGTCGCCGGCCCAGGCGCTGGCGGCGGCCCAGCAGGCCCTGGCCGCGACCAGCTTTGCCAGTGATGGCCGCACGTTCTCGCGCTCCCACCCGTTCTTCTGGGCGCCGTTCGTGGTGGTCGGCGAATGAAGCGGCTGCTGGGCCTGTTGTTCGGCGGATCCGGATGGCGACGTGTCGCCATGGTGACCCTGATCGCTGCACTGGCCGCGATAGCTTTCGACGCGCGCAGCCTGCTCGATGGTTTTAACGACTTCTATTACGACGCCTGGCACCAGATCGCCGGCAAGCGCCGCGAGGCGCAGCACGTGGTGATTGTTTCGGTGGATGACCAGACCTTCCTCAAGCTCAAGGACGATCCGCTGGCCTTCTGGCAGCCCCATTTTGCGCAGGCGATGAAAGTGATCGATGCGGCAGGGGCCAAGGTGATCGGCCTGGACTTCGTCTATGCCACCAGTGCCGAAACCTGGCTCTCGCACCTGAATCTGCCGGACACCGAGATCAGCCGCACCTATGACAAGCCGTTTCGCGAGCAACTGGCGGCGGGGCGCAAGATACTGGAAGGGTCCCTGATCGAGATGTCGAATGGCGAGGCGGCCATGATCTTGCCGCCCAAGGAACACTATTTTCTGCTGGAGCACCAACTGCAGGATGTGGGCCTGGCCAACCTCTATCCCGACCAGGACAGCATCGTGCGGCATTTTCTTCCCGTGCTGGTGAAGCAGGAAGGCCTGCCCGGGCTGGGATTGTCTACCCGCATGGCCCTGGCCGCGTCGGGCCAGGACCCGCAGGCCGGCAACTGGCGCTTCGGCGGCGAGGAGGTGTCGCACCGGATTACCTCGCGCACCATCGGCTATGTCGGACCGACCGGCAGCATTCCGCGGGTATCGATGGCGCGCCTGCTCGGGCCCGATGCCGCCAGCCTGCCCGAAGTCCAGGCGCTCAAGGACAAGGTGGTGCTAATCACCGCCCATGATTCGTCCAGCCTGCAGGACACCCACCTGACGCCGTATTCGCGCGGCCTGATCGGTTATGCGCGCACCCAGATGACTGGCGGCGAGGTGCATGCCAATATAGTCGAGACCTTGCTGTCGGGCCGCTATCCGCGCGCCGTGCCGGCGCCACTGGGGTGGGCCCTGATTGTCGCGATGGCGGCGCTGGGGGCGGCAATTTTCCTGCGTAGCCATCCGGTCGTCGGCGCTGGCGTCGGCCTGCTGCTGGCGCTGGCCGCTGCGCTCGTCTCGTACGCGGCGTTTCGGCAGGACTGGGTGTTGCCGATCGCGGCGATGCAGTTGAGTCTGCTGCTGGCCTTGCTGCTCACCCTGGGGCTGCGCTTGACCGGCGAGGAACGGGCGCGCCGGCGCCTGAAAAGCATGTTCGGCAGTTATGTGTCCGACGAAGTGGTGGACCTGCTGATCGAAAAACGCGGCGAAGGCGAACAGGTCGACCTGCGCGGCGAGGAGATGACGGTCACCGTGCTGTTTTCCGACATCCGCAATTTCACCACCATCTCGCAGAAGCTCTCGCCGCACGAGGTGGTGGAGATGCTCAACGAGTATTTCGGCCGGGTCTGCGCGCCGGTGCTGCGCGAGCGCGGCAATGTGAACAAGTTCATCGGCGACGCGGTTATGGCGATGTTCGGCTCCCCGGTGCCTTACCCGGACCATGCGCGGCGGGCGATCCGCGCCGCCCTGGGAATGATAGAAGCGGCGGAGGAGTTTCGCGGCTGGATGGAGACGCGCTTCCCGGATCGCGGCTTGCCGGAATTTGCCATCGGGGTCGGGCTGCACACCGGCCCGGTGATTTCCGGCGACATCGGCACCGACCGGCGGCGCGAATACACGATCATCGGCGATACCGTGAACACCGCCTCGCGGCTGGAGGGCATGACCAAGGAACTGGGCTGGAAAATCGTCGCCAGCCGGTTCACCGCCGAGGAGGCCGGACCGGGGGTGATCGCCGGCGATGGCAACAGCATCATGGTCAAGGGCCGCTCGGGGGAAATCGACGTGGTCGAGATCCTAGCTGTACGGGAGCCCCTTTAATGAATATAACTTTCTGATTTTAAAGGAAAATAGCGCCGCGGGGAGGCAAATCCGGGAATGTGATAAATATCCTTGTATTCGCACCGCCCGCGGAGGAAAATCCGGGCAGTATCAAGCTGTCTAGCGGGGGAACCACATGTTGACTGCAAAAATGTATCAAACGGGTAGGCGGGCGGCCGGGAAGATCGTGGCCTTCGGTTGTGTTCTGGGCCTGTCCATGGCTGCGTGGGGGGGTGACGTCGGGCTGGTCAACCAGCTCAGCGGTGATGTGGCCTATCAGGCGGGCGGGACCAACCCCTCCAAGGCCAGCGCGTTCATGAAAATCCGTGACGGCGACAAGTTCACCGTGGCCGATGGCGCCTCGGTGCGTATCGTCTATTTCGACGGCGGTCGTCAGGAAACCTGGAAAGGCCCGGCCAGCTTCAAGGCCGGCGCCAAGCAGGGTGAGGCCGCCAGCGGCAAGGCCGAGGTTTCGCAAGTGCCGGGCGGCGCTGCTCCCAAGCTGGCGCAGACTTCCGAAGTGCTGCAGATCGCCAAGCTGGGCCGTGCCGGCGGCGTGACCGTGCGCGGCGTTAAAAAGGACATGACCACCCTGCCGCCAGCCCAGCAGGCCGAAGTGGCGCAGGCGAAAAAGACCTACGAGTCGTGGAAGGCCACCGCGGGAGCCGACGACATCACTCCGGAAATGTATTACTACACCGTGCTGCAGGACTACATGCTCTATGAAGAGATGCGCAACGTGGTGCGCACCATGC
>Ga0302321_100001068_pt1 | contig 23522 bp, 23 predicted proteins | sample Fen_T0_1_FD_202505 | JGI IMG/M metagenome (GOLD analysis project Ga0302321, IMG submission 202505) | Peat permafrost microbial communities from Stordalen Mire near Abisko, Sweden - Fen_T0_1 | ecosystem: Environmental > Terrestrial > Soil > Wetlands > Permafrost | place: Sweden: Abisko...
CGGAATGGTCATCGATACGCGCAAGTGCGTCGGCTGCATGGACTGCGTCGTCGCCTGCCAGACGGAAAACGATGTCCCGGCGGGCTACTGCCGCGACTGGATCACCACCGAGTTGCGGGGCCAGTTCCCCGCGCTGTCGATGGAGATCCGCTCCGAACGCTGCAACCACTGCGACAACCCGCCGTGCGTGTCCTGCTGCCCGACCGGCGCGAGCCACGTGGCCGAACCGGGCCATGTCGTATTGGTCACGGCCGACAAGTGCATCGGCTGCAAGGCCTGCATCGCGGCATGCCCGTACGACGCACGGTACGTCCACCCCGACGGCTATGTCGACAAGTGCACGTTCTGCCACCACCGCACAAAGGATGGCATGGACCCGGCCTGCGTATCGGTCTGCCCGACGCACTGCATGTACTTCGGCGACCTCGACGATCCGAAGAGCAAGGTCAACGAACTGCTGCGCACGCGCAAGTTCCACACGCTGCTGCCCGAAGCCGGCACCCGGCCGCGGGTCTTCTACCTGACCTAAGGCGATGGCAATGTTCGAAATCACCACCACGCGCCACAATCCGCTGATCGACCCCAGTCTCGCCATATGGAGCTGGGAGATCCCTGTCTACCTCTTCGCCGGCGGCCTGGTCGCCGGAATGATGATCCTCGGGGGCATCGCGATGCTGCGCGCAGCGCGCGGCGACGACCCCAGGACGTACTTCTCGCTGCACACGCCGCTGCTCGCGTTCGTACTGATCAATCTCGGCATGGGCGCCCTCTTCCTCGACCTCGCGCACAAGCTCCATGTCTGGCGCGTCTACCTGACCTTCCAGATGGGCTCGCCGATGTCGTGGGGCTCGTGGGTTCTGATCGCGGTCTACGGCGCGCTGCTTGCCTCGGCGCTGATCCGCCTGCCCCAGGCGTGGCCGTGGATCGGCCAGCGGGTCCCACTGCTGCAGCGGCTGTCCGACTGGCTGCTCGCGAGCGCCGGACGCATCAAGGCACTCGGCTGGGCGAACATCGCGCTGGGCACCGGTCTCGGCATCTATACCGGCATCCTGCTCAACACGATGGTCGCGCGTCCGCTCTGGAACAGCGCAATTCTCGGGCCGCTGTTCCTGGTCTCCGGACTTTCGGCCGGCGCCGCGGCCATGCATGTCGTCAGCATTTTCCTGCCGCGTCGCCCTGCGCCGCAAGGAATGATCGGCGGTGCGGTGTCCGCGTTGTGCCAGCAACTGGGCGACGAGCCGCCTGAACGCCGTACCGTCGATGCGCTGATCCGCGCCGACCTGATGTTCCTCGCTGTCGAGCTGGTACTGCTCGGCTTGCTCGTCGTCAATCTGCAGACATCGTCCGCGTCGCACGTCGCAGCCGCCGCGCTGATCGTCGGCGGACCGTACGCGTGGGCGTTCTGGGGCGTGATCATTGCGCTCGGGATCCTCGTGCCGCTGGCGCTGCAGGGCCTGGAACTCGGACATCGGATTCCCCACACGGTCGTGCCCGCCCTGCTGGTACTCGTCGGCGGCTTTGCGCTGCGCTGGGTGATGGTCAATGCCGGCCAGGCGAGCCACATCGTGCACGCCGCCGGCCTGTAAGCGAGGGCGCGGTCGCGCCTGAAGGAGAGGAGCAAAATGAAACGCAAACCACTTGTCCTTGCAGTGTCCCTGGCGCTCGCCGCCTGCGCAGCCGGCGTGCAGGCGCAGGCGCCCACGTCCAAGCCGCGGATGGCCCAGGTCTGCGGCACCTGCCACACGGTCGGACCCACGGAGCTGCGCGGCGTGTTCGAGAACGTTGCCTTCAAGTCCAAATCGATCCAGTTGAAGATCGACGGCACGACCGAAATCGTGCGTTTCGACGAGGACTCCCTGAAAGTGGTCGATGGCGGCCAAACGAAGCCGGGCGAGGCGTTGCGTGACGTAGCGAAGGGCCGCGAGGCGCGGATCGAGTTCGTCGAGAAAGGCGGCGTCAAGACGGCAACGCTGATCTCGTTCAAGGGCCCGATCGTCATCGCCCCCGAGAAGCTCGCAACCTACGCCGACGTCGAGAAACTCGTGGCCGCGGGACCGGACAAGGGCCGCTACACGTTGATCGATTCGCGGCCGGCTCCGCGCTTCCAGGAAGGCGCCATTCCGACGGCGATCAATCTCCCCTACCCGGCGTTCGACAAGTTCGTCAACAGGCTGCCCGAGGACAAGGCGAAGCTCGTCGTATTCTATTGCAGCGGCATCACCTGCACGATGAGCCCGAAGTCGATGCAGCGCGCCGAAGCGATGGGCTACACGAACGCCAAGGTGTACCGCGAAGGCATGCCGGAATGGAACCAGAAGAACTACGGCGTGCTGTCGGCCGCGTTCCTCAAGGAAGCGTGGATCGACAAGGACATTCCGCACGTGCTGCTCGACGTGCGCCCGCTGGCCGACACGAAGGGCGGATTCATCGCGACCGCGGTGTCGATGCCGGCTGAGACCGCCGCCTCGAGCGTGACCCTTCTGCCTGAGCGCAAGCTCAAGGCGCCGATCATCGTTTACGACGGCGGGGCTGGCACATCAGCGGTGCAGGTCGCCAAGACCATCAGCGGCGCCGGTTATCCGAACGTGCTCGTCGTGACCGGCGGCTTCGACGCGTGGAAGGCGGCGGGCTACCCGGTCGCGACCGGTACCCCGGCGACCAAGGTCGCGTATGCGCCGAAGCCGCGCCCGGGCGAAGTCTCCATCGCCGACTTCACGCAGCTCGCAAAGGCCACGCCGCCGGGAACGCTGATCCTCGACGTGCGCAACAAGGACGAGGCGGCCGCAGGCGTCATCAAGGGCTCGCTGCTCGTGCCCGACGAAGACATCGTCGACCGGATGGGAGAGATTCCAAAGGACAAGCGGATCGTCACCCATTGCCTGACCGGCGTGCGCGCCGAGATGGCGTACCACAAGCTGAAGGAGCAAGGCTACAACGTAGGCTTCCTCAACGCCGCCATCGAAGTCGACGGCAACGGCAACTTCAAGATCACGCCGCGCTGATCGCTGGCGGCATCGCGGCAGGTTCGCCGCGCCAAAGAAAATGGGGAGCCGCGAGCTCCCCATTCATTCGTCCGATGGACTCCCCATTCATTCGTCCGAAGGAATCGCTGTTCAGCAGCCGCCCTTCTTCTCCTTCTTCGGCGGCGTGGCTGGGGTTGTGCCCGCGGGTGCCGCGGCCTTCGCGGCGTCGACGGCCTTCTGCTTCTCGGCATCGGTCATCTTCGCCCATGCCTCGGCAGTGACACCGGCCGGCTTTTCGAGTTTCACCATGGGCGCCTTGTCCTTCGGCGGATCGGCCGCCAGCACGCCGGCGCTGCCGAAGACGAGCGTGGAAGCAAACAGGGCCGCAAGCAACTTGTTCATCGGATTCTCCAAAGTAGGATGGACTGCAAAATGACCGCACGGCGATCGGCACGCGCGATCATGCAGGGTTGTCGACACCGGAACAACGTGTAACGGCGGGCGTTACAGCCGACCGCCGCTCCTTGGTCGCAATGCGCGGCGCGATTCTACCCCGAGTCGGGGCGCCAATGTGGGGAAGTTGACCCCGACCCTGCCGAATACTGCGATCAGGCCGCGCGCGGCCGGAAACCGGCGAAGCGCGTCTCGAGCCTGCCCATTCCCCAGCCTGCGAACGCGAGGAATGCGATGAACGCAAGCGTCCACCATCCGGCGCCGATCCCGGTAATCATGGGAAGCGTCATCGCGCCCTGGGCCGTATCCTTGATCCAGGTGTCGATGCCAGGCGTCAGTTCCGCGTACGCGAAGACGCCGGCGAGCATGCCGAACGCGAACGATAGACCGTCCTTGCGACCCGTCGCCATCGCGGCAACACAAGTTCCCGGGCAGTAGCCGCCGACGATGAAGCCTGCGCCGAAGACCAGGCCGCCGATGACCTGCGCGGCGAAATTGGTTGGCTCGAGATAGAGTTCGCCGACGTCGAGCAGGCCGGCAGCCGACAACAGGTAGATGCCTGTCATCGCGGTGACGATCGCCGAGAACATGACCTTCACCACCGCCATGTCGTACAAATAGAAGACCGCCGTCAGCTTGCGCGCGCTGCCGAACCCGGCGCGCTCGAGGCAGAAGCCGAAGCCGAAGCCGAGCGCGACGGCCATCGCGAGATTGGCAACCGTTGAAAATTCATGGAACGAACTCAGCGGAAACATCACAGCCACTCCTTTCTCACGAAGTACGCGAGCCCGTAGGCCGATGCGAACACCGCGAGCATGAACACGAGACTGCCGACGTTGAGGATCGAGCCCCCGGTCAGCGCCTGGCCGCTGGTGCAGCCTTTGGCGATCTTCGCGCCGTAGGCTGCCACGAAGCCGCCGATGAACGCGATTGCCAGCCTTTGCCCGTCGGTAACGCGTGGTCCGCGCTCGACCGTGACTTTGACGCGGTGTCCGGCGACACCGGACACGAGGGCGCCGACAAACGCGCCGATCAGCAGGAACAACGTCCACGATTCAAGCGGCAGACCATCGTTCCAGTACTTGGCATGCACGAGGTTCGTCGCGGCGTGCTCCGGCGAAAAGAGACCCGCCAGCCACGCGGCAATGGCGCCGAACGCGCCGGTCGCACCCAAGCCGCGGCCCGTGACCGCATAGGTCGCCAGCAGCACCAAGCCGAGCAGCACGCCGGCGAGGTAGGGATTCCAGTAAGCCCGCGGCGCGGTGTGCGCATTCGAGCGGGCCGCCGCCACGCGGGTATCGGCCAGTGTATGTGTCATTGCGGGACCTCCGTTCCGTGGGCCGGCGGCGGTTGCCCGCACCCGGCATCGGTTACCAAATCGCCATATAGTTATGTATCACATACAGGGGCAGCCGTGCGGGCTGCACGCCTGCGGCAAGGGCCAAAATCGCAGCGATCTTGATCGGCGTCAACCGGTCAGCAGGCGCCTTTCGCGTATCCGCCGTGCGCAATACCCGCGCCGTGGACACCGACGAGGCGATCCGTGCGGACCGCGTCCAGGACCTCGGTGACCGTCGCGATGACCCGATCGGGCTGGCTCGCGGCGATAGGACGGCCCCGGTTGTACCCGTAGGGAACGACCCAGACGGCCACACCCGCATTGCGCGCGGCCTCGATGTCGATGGACGAATCTCCGACGAACAGCGCACGTTCGGGCCGGATGGCATGCGCGCGCAGGCAGACCTGGAGTGGCAGCGGATGCGGCTTCTTCTCGTGCAGCGAATCGCCGGCCACCAGCGGATAGAAGTAGCGGAGCAGATCCCGGGAGGCGAGCAGCGAGGACGCGTATCGCCGTTCCTTGTTGGTCACCAGAGCGGTGGGCACGGAGAGCTCGTGCAGCGCCTGCAACGTGGCCTCGACGCCGGGATAGGTCTTGGCTCGCGTGCCGCAGCGTGCAGCGTAGTGTCCCGCAAAGACGAGCATTGCGGCGTCGATGGCGCCGGAACGGCACAATGCTTCCTCCGACCAGTCGGTAGCGCGGGACAGCGCTTTCAGCATCAGTTCGCGCATGCCGTGGCCGATCCAGTCGCGCACGAGCGCTTCGGTGACCTGTGCATAGCCAAGCGTCTCGAGCGCGTCGTTCACCGCATCGCTCAGTTCCGGCGCGGTGTCGACCAGCGTCCCGTCCAGATCGAACATCACCAGATCGAACACATCTGCTCCTTCACTGTGTCGACCTCGCGTTTGCAGCGTTCGCCCTGCCTGCGCCGTCGGTACCGCGAGCAATGAAGTGCTGGGCATCGATATATCAGCACTCTCAACCTGCTCGTTTCTTGAGGTCCATCAAACGCAGGATCATTGGAGTGAAGATCAGCTGCATGGCGAGACCCATCTTGCCGCCCGGAACGACAATCGTGTTGGGTCGCGAGATCATTGCGCCGTGCAGCATCGAGATCAGGTACGGCAGGTCAATTCCCTTCGGCTTGGCAAAGCGGATGACCACCATGCTTTCATCGGCCGTCGGTATGTCACGCGCAATGAATGGATTCGACGTGTCCACGGTGGGAACGCGCTGGAAATTCACGTGTGTGCGTCCGAACTGAGGCACGATATGGTGCACATAGTCGGGCATCCTGCGCAGGATCGTGTCCACGACGGCATCCTGCGAATACCCCCGCATGTTCTGGTCGCGGTGCAGTTTCTGGATCCACTCGAGATTGATGATGGGCACGACACCCACCAGCAGGTCGACATGCTGCGCGACGTCCACGCCGCCACCGGCGTACGCTCCGTGCAGGCCCTCATAGAACATGAGGTCCGTGCCCGGTTCGACGTCGCTCAAAGGCGTAAACGTGCCGGGCGGCTGTCCGAAGGGCTTTGCCTCGCCCTCATCGTGGAGATAACGGCGCACCTTGCCCGACCCGCTCTCCCCATAGCTTCGGAACAGAGTCTCGAGTTCCTCGAGGAGGTTCGCCTCCGGCCCGAAGTGGCTGAAATGCCGATTGCTGCTGGCTTCCGCCTCTTTCATCGCGGCACGCATCGCCAGGCGGTCGAAGCGGTGGAACGAATCGCCCTCGATGATCTGCGCCTTCAGCGCCTCCCGGCGAAAAATGTGCTGGAAACTCTTCATCACCGTCGTGGTACCGGCGCCGGACGAGCCGGTGACGGCGATGATCGGATATTTCTTCGACATGGTGTCCTCGATGTGTAACCGTCAGAGGCGGTTGTCAGGCTTGGGCTTCCGGCCGGTACAGCGACCGCTCGTTGAAGAGCGGCGACATGAAAGGCTTGTCGTCGCCCGCGTCAAATTCGCGGTGGTAGCGCTCGATACGCTCGACCTCATTGCGGGAACCCAGGATCACCGGGACGCGCTGGTGGAGTGCTTCCGGCAACACGTCGAGGATCGGACCGCGCCCCGTCGAAGCGAGTCCTCCGGCCTGTTCAATCAGCATGCCGATGGGGTTCGCTTCGTACAGCAGCCGCAATCGGCCCGGCTTGGAAGGGTCCCTGCCGTCGCGCGGATACATGAACACGCCGCCGCGGATCAGGATCCGGTGCACTTCCGCGACCATGGACGCGATCCAGCGCATGTTGAAGTCGCGTTCCCTCACGTCGGTCTTGCCGGCGCTGCACTCGCGAACGTAGCGCTGGACCGGCGGTTCCCAGAAGCGTGCGTTGCTGGTGTTGATGGCGAATTCGCTGGTGTCCTCGGGAATTGCCAGCGACGGATGCGTCAGGATGAAATTGCCGATCTCCCGGTCCAGCGTGAAGCCGTGCGTCCCCTTGCCCACCGTGAGCACCAGCATCGTCGACGGACCGTAAAGCGCGTACCCCGCGGCAACCTGCATGCGTCCCGGCTGCAGGTAGTCCGCGGTTGCAGGTGCGTCTTCCCGCGCATGGCGCAGCACGGAAAAAATGGTCCCCACCGACACGTTGACATCGATGTTCGATGAACCGTCAAGCGGATCGAAAACCAGCAGATAGCGCCCTCTTTCGAATTCCGGTGGAATCGCATAGGGCTGCTCGAGTTCCTCGGAGGCCATGCCCGCCAGCATCCCGCCCCACTTGCAATGCTCCAGCATGGTTTCGTTGGTAAGTACGTCGAGCCTCTTCTGCGTTTCGCCCTGCACGTTCTGCTTTTCGAGCGATCCCAGGAATCCGCCCAGCGCGCCCTTGGCGGTCATCGCGGCGATCGCCTTCACCGCGGCGGCCACGTCGACGAGCAGACCCGCCAACTCGGCGCGGTCTTCCGTCTGGCGCAGCTGCTCGATCAGGAACTTCGACAGCGTGGTACGTCCTCGGTGCATGGCGGCCTCGTTCGGGAATCGATTAAGTCTGGCGCTTGTCATCTGCCACCGGCGGGTCCTCGCCACCCTGGAACACGCGGGACGCCCGGATATCGGCTTCGGTGATGGTCGTCAGCGCCTGGGAAGTGACCTGCGTGTTGTGGTTCAGTGCGGTGTCGAACAAGCGGTTTGCCTGACGCATCCGGGCGCGGTCCAGGCCGTTGCGAATGGATCGGGCGTTGGCGAAGTGCGGCTGGCGGATCCGCAGGTCGATGTATTCGCGCACTGCCGTCAAAGCCGCGGAATCGAATTCGTAGTTCATTTCGCCGATCATTTTCTGCGCGATCTGCAACAGCTCGTCACCGGTGTAGTCCGGAAAGTCGACGTGATGGGCGATGCGTGACTTGAAGCCCGGATTGCTCGCAAAGAAGGTGTCCATGCGATCCTTGTAGCCGGCAAGAATGACGACCAGATCGTCGCGCTGGTTCTCCATCACCTGCAGCAGTATCTCGATCGCCTCCTGGCCGTAGTCGCGCTCGTTCTCCGGCCGGTAGAGGTAATAGGCCTCGTCGATGAACAGCACGCCGCCCATGGCGCGCTTGAGCACGTCACGGGTCTTCGGCGCCGTGTGGCCGATGTATTGGCCGACCAGATCGTCGCGTGTGACCGCGACAAGGTGACCTTTCCGGACGTATCCCAGCCGATGCAGTATCTCTGCCATGCGCAGCGCCACCGTGGTCTTGCCGGTGCCGGGATTGCCGGTGAAACTCATGTGCAATGTCGGCGTGACCGATTCGAGTCCCATTTGCTTGCGCGCCCGCGACACCACGAGCAACGCTGCGATCTCCCGGATGCGGCGCTTGACCGGTGCCAGCCCGATCAGTTCGCGGTCGAGCTGATCCAGCACCTCCTGCACGTTGGCGTCGCGCAGGATGGCGTGCAGGTCGACGGTGGCCGGGTGGTTCATCGGCGTCGGCTAGTAGCGCTTGCCGGGGGCCCTGTCGGGGGCGTACGAATGCGTCGTGTAGCGGATGACCCGGCCCGAGCACTCCTGCCGCACCAGCCCGAAGCCCGGCTCTTCCTTTGGACGGTTGATCATGAACGACATGCACATCGACTCGACGCCGCGCGTCGAGTCGAAGGCGTTGAGCTTGATGTATTCGTTCGGGTGCGCCTTGCGGCACGCGGCGACTTCCATCATCACGCCGGCGGCGTCCTTCAGTCCGAACATCGGCAGCTCCCACATGTTCCAGTAGACGTTGCGCGGATGCGGATCGTCGGTGAACTCAACCGAGCAAGCCCAGCCCTTGCCAAGGGCATACTCGATCTGCGCTCGGATTTCGTCGTCGCTGAAGTCGGGCAGGAACGAAAATGTGCCCTGGGTTATGCGCATGGCGAATGCTCCTCAATTGGACGCGGTAGGTGTAACCGCGTAGTCAGGCGTGTCGGTGGACGCGTAGTTGTAGCTGACGTCTTTCCAGGTCTCGAGCGCCTGTTCGAGCGGCTTGCACCACTTGGCGGCGGTCGCCAGCACTTCCGGACCCTCGATGGCAATGTCCTTGCCTTCGTTGCGCGCCTTGACCATGGATTCCAGCGCCACACGATTGGCAATGGCGCCGGCCTGGATGCCCGCCGGGTGACCGATGGTGCCGCCGCCGAACTGCAGCACCACATCGTCGCCGAACAACGCCAGCAGCTGGTGCATCTGGCCGGCGTGGATGCCTCCCGACGCCACCGGCATCACCTTGCGCAGATCGGCCCAGTCCTGGTCGAAGAAGAGGCCCCGCTGGAAGTCCTGCTTCGTGTACGTATCGCGGCAGACGTTGTAGTACCCCTGCACTGTCATGGGGTCGCCTTCCAGCTTGCCCACGGCCGTGCCGGTGTGCAGGTGGTCGACCCCGGCCAGCCGCAGCCATTTCGCGATCACGCGGAAGCTCACGCCGTGGTTCTTCTGCCGCGTGTAGGTGCCGTGGCCGGCGCGGTGCATGTGCAGGATCATGTCGTTGCGGCGGCACCAGTTGGACATCGACTGGATCGCCGTCCACCCGATCACCAGGTCGACCATCAGGATGTTCGACCCCAGGTCCCTGGCGAACTCCGCGCGCTCGTACATGTCCTCCATCGTTGCGGCGGTCACGTTGAGATAGTGGCCCTTGATCTCGCCGCTGTTCGCCTGCGCCTTGTTGACCGCGTCCATGCAGGACAGGAAGCGGTCGCGCCAGTGCATGAAGGGCTGCGAGTTGATGTTCTCGTCGTCCTTCGTGAAATCCAGCCCGCCGGTCAGGCCCTCGTAGACGACCCTGCCATAGTTCTTGCCGGACAGTCCCAATTTGGGTTTCATCGTGGCGCCGAGCAAAGGACGGCCGTATTTGTCGAGGCGCTCGCGCTCGACGATGATGCCCGTCGGCGGACCCTTGAACGTCTTGACGTAGGCGACGGGGATGCGGATGTCCTCGAGCCGCGCAGCCTTCAGCGGCTTGAAGCTGAACACGTTGCCGATCAGCGACGCGGTCATGTTGGCGATCGACCCTTCCTCGAACAGGATGAGGTCGTAGGCGACGTACGCGAAATACTGCTGTTCGGTATTGGTTCCCGGACCCGTATTGGGCACCGGATCCACCCGGTAGGCCTTGGCGCGATAGGAATCGCAGGCCGTCAGCAGATCGGTCCAGACCACGGTCCACGTGGCGGTCGAGGACTCGCCGGCGACCGCCGCGGCCGCCTCGTCGGCGGGCACACCTTCCTGCGGTGTTATCCGGAACACGCAGATGGTGTCGGTGTCCTTGGGCTCGTACTCCGGGCGCCAGTAACCCATCTGCTTGTACTTGAGCACGCCACCTTTGTAGCGTTCCTTCAGGTCCGTGATCATGCCTTCCGTGGGTTTGTTCATCGTTGGCTCCGTCAGTGGATTCGCCCTCACTTTATTAGTCGGTTAACTTAAGATAAAGTCACATCTACTTAGTCCAAAGATCACTATTGCTTATGCGTGGTGCGACGCTACAGCAGCTTCGATTGTTTTCCTCCGCGGCGCGGCATTTGAGCTTTGCGCGGGCTGCGGAAGAGCTTCACGTAACCCAGCCTGCGGTGTCGATGCAGATCAAGAGCCTCGAAGACCAGGTGGGACTTCCGCTGTTCGACCGGAGGCACAGGCAACTGAGCCTGACGACGCCGGGCGAGTACTTCCTGGTCTATGCGCGGCGGATGCTGTCCACGCTCAAGGATGCCGAGGATGCAATGGCCAGGATGCGTGGCGCCCAAGGAGGGCGGCTGGTCATCGGGCTGGTGAGCACGGCAGAGTACTTCCTGCCGCGATTACTGGCGCGCTTCGTCGCGGAGCACCCGGGCGTCGAAGTGCAACTGGTCATCGGCAACCGGCAGTCATTGGTGGAGCTGCTCGGTGGCAGCGACGTCGACCTCGCGGTGATGGGCCGTCCTCCAAAGGAGATGGAGACGCGCGCCGAACCGTTCGCCTTTCATCCGAGCAGCGTCGTGGCGCCGGTGAATCATCCATTGGCGGCGCTCGCGCACGTTCCGCCCAGGATGCTCGCTGCGGAGCGATTCATCGTGCGCGAATCGGGATCCGGTACGCGCGCGGCGATGGAACAATTCTTCCGCGACCAGCACCTTTCGCCTTCCATCGTCATGGAGGTGGGGAGCAATGAAGCGATCAAGCACGCCGTGGCGGCCGGACTGGGAATCAGCTTCCTTTCATTGCATACGGTCCATCTCGAGGTGGCAAGCAAGGAACTCGCGGTGCTCCCGGTCGACGGCCTGCCGATGTTTCGACACTGGCACGTCGTCCACACCAGCGCGAAAACGCTGTCCCCCGCTGCGGAGGCGTTTCGCTACTTCATACTCGAGGAAGGAGAGCGCTTTATCGACGCGCTCTATCCCGAGCTTCTCGTTACTGGCTCTGGCGCGCGGGCTTAGGTGGTCAGCCGTCCGTGTTCCGCGCGGCAGGCTTGAGGAACGTCACGACATTGGAGCCGGGCGCGTTCTTGGTCGAACAGCTTCCCTCGCCGACGCCAGCGTCGCGTTCGGCCTCGTGCAGCAGGTTGATGACATCGACGTAGAATTTTTCCTTGACCATCATCAGCGCGGTCAGACCGCCGTCGTTGCGCGCGAGAACATCGGCGCCGGCGGCGAGAAGCGTTTCCACGACGGCTGTTTCACCGTATCCAGCGGCCAGCATCAAGGGTCGGATGCCATAGCTGATCGGCGTCTCGACCTTGGCGCCGGCGCGGATCAATGTCCCCACAACATCGGCAAATCCACGATCGAGATCGGGGTTGTAGACCGCCTTCATCAACGGCCCCCATCCACGTTCGTCCGTAGCGTTCACGTCTGCGCCAGCCTCGACAAGCGCATGCACCAGATCCAGTTTTCCCGCATGAGCCGCGAGCATCAGGACGGTCGTGCCATCGGCATTGCGCGCGTTGGCGTCGGCGCCGGCCGCCAATAGCGCAAGCGTTGTCGCAACATCACCGGTCTCGGCGGCGTGCAGCAAGCGTTCGGACATCTGTCTTCTCCCGAATGACATGCGATCCAAAGTGAGCAGGCGTTCAACCCCGGGCGCGTCGCCTGCGAAGTGTGACCAGCGAGGCTGCAGCGAGCAGCGTTGCCAGTGCCGCCAGCCCCCACTCGCTCAGCGTGGGGATGGAGCCGAAGTTGCCGGCGCCGATAATCTGGAAATTGGTTCCGATCGCGCTTGCGCAGTCGAAACTGAAGCCTGACGAGCCCGCCCCAAGCGAAAAATCCGTGGTGGTGCAGGCAATGCTGCTGGGCGTTCCGCTGAATGCGATGTAATACGATTGCGCCGAAACCAGGCCGGCAAACAGGACGCCAAGCAGCGCCAGTGCGCAGCGAGATGTCCGCAACGTCAGTGTCGTCATGCTTGTTCTCCTCAGCCGTGATAGCGTGCGGGCCGGAGTGGGCGGAAAAGCCATATCGCCCAGCCTTTGAACATCGGCTCGAGTTTTCCACCAATACCCTACAACCGCGGTCCACCAGTTGTCGACGTCAGTGTTCCCCAGGGCCGCCCGGCCGCATAGCGCGTCGCATTCGCGCAACACCGTCTGACTGAAGCACATCCATGCACATCGCCGCTATCTTCACGCTCCCATACGCGATTCCGTTCTGGCTCGTGTTCTTCTTCGCGTTCGTGCGCGAAGGGCGCGTGATCCAGGGCTCGTTCGCGACCACGCCGTCGCAACAGGACGCCGGGACCTTTCGCGCGCTGGTGATCGGCTCCCCGCTGGCGCTGGTCGCCGCCATCGCCGCGTCATTCCTGCCGTGGCTGACCATCGCGTGGCCGGACATCGCCGTGGTGCTGGGCATGGCGCTGCTCATTGCCGGCGCGGTGCTGCGCCGTCTCTGCTTCAACGCCCTCGGCAAGTCGTTCACGGGCACCGTCATCGTCGCCCGGGACCAGACGATCGTCCAGCACGGCCCGTACCGTTTCATCCGGCATCCTTCGTACACGGCGGCCTTCCTGATGTTCATCGGGATCGGGCTCGCGTTGTGCAGCTGGATCAGCCTCGCCATCCTGTTCTTCGCGCATTGTTACCTCTACGGCCGGCGCGTCGCCGTCGAGGAGCGCGCGCTGCTCGACACGCTCGGTGCGCCTTACCGCGAGTACATGTTGCGCACGAGGCGATTCATCCCTTTCGTCATCTAGCCCGGAACTCACCATGACCGATGTTTCGCAGCTTCTCAACAGCCACCGTTCGATCCGCAGCTACAAGCCGGACCCGATTGACCCGGCGTTAGTCGAGCAGGTGTGCGGGGACGCGATCGCCGGTGCGTCTTCGTCGGGCAACCTCAACAGCGTGACGATGGTGCTGACGCGCGATGTCGAGCGCAAGCGCAGGCTCTATGAACTGCATTTCGAGCAGGATTTCGTGCTGCAGGCGCCGCTGGTCGTGACGTTCTGCGCCGATTGGCACCGCACGCGCGAATGGCTGAAGAAGCGCGGCGCGCGCGACAACTTCAACAATCTGCTGGGCTACCACGTCGCGGCTTTCGACGCGATGATCGTCGCGCAGAACGTGTGCCTGGGCTTGGAGGCGCACGGGATCGGCATCTGCTACATGGGCACCACGCTGCACTCGATGGGCGAGATCGCCGATTTCCTCGACCTTCCGGACACCTGCATTCCGGTCACCACCATCGTCGCGGGCTGGCCCGCCGAGGACCCGCCGAAGCGCGACCGCCTGCCCATGAACGCATTCCTGCACGACGAGACATATCACCGTCCGACCGACGCCGAACTCGACGCCATCTACGAGCAACGCGAGGTGCGCGGCTGGGCGCGCTACATGGCGTACCCTGAGCTCAAGTCGCGCATCGAGGAAATGGGCATCACGTCGCTCGCGCAGTTCTACACCAGCAAGGCGAAGTACGACCCGGACGTGTTCCAGCGTGACTCGGTGAAACTGCGCGCGCTGCTCGAGGCCAAGCACTTCCTGCCCTAGCAATTCAGTCCACGGAGAACGCGTCGGATGCGAATTCTGCTCGTCGAAGATGACCCGGCGCTGGGATTGGCGGTGCAGGATTACCTTGTCCGGGAATCCTATGCAGTCGATTGGGTGCAGCGGCTCGGCGCCGCGCGCGCCTGCCTGCCTGGCGATTACGTGTGCGTCGTGCTCGATCTCGGGCTGCCCGATGGCGACGGCCTCTCGCTGCTTCCGGCCCTCCGCGCGCTGCCGGAGCCGCCTGCCGTACTGGTTCTCACGGCCCGAGACCGGCTCTCGGACCGCATCCGGGGACTGGATGCCGGCGCCGACGATTATCTCGTCAAGCCCTTCGACCTGCCCGAAGTGACCGCGCGATTGCGGGCCCTCGCACGGCGTCGGGCAGGCCGAAGGGCGCCCGACATTGAAATCGGCAGGCTCCGCATCGACCCGGCCAGGCGCGTCGTCCTGCTCGACGGAACGATCGTCGAGATGAGCGCGCACGAATATTCGTTGCTGATGGCCCTCGTCGAGCACCCGGGCAATGTCCTGAGCCGCAGGCAGCTCGAGGACGCGATTTACACGATGGATGAAGGTGCCGCGAGCAACGTCATCGAAGTCTACGTATCGCGCTTGCGGCGCAAGCTCGGCAAGGATGCCATCCGCACGGTACGCGGGTATGGTTATCAGTGGGGCTGCGCGGGCAGGATCCCGGACCAGGACGACGATGCATGAGCGATAGGTACCCTCCCGAGTTCGGGCAACGCTTCCGGTTTTGGGGAGCGGGGTCGCTGATGTCGACGCTGGCCCGCAGCCTGATGCTCGGACTGGCTCTTCTGTGGCTCATCGGCGTGGTGGGAAGCGGGTTCATGCTGCAGCATTTGATCGACGGCAAGTCCGACGACGAGTTGCTGGAAACGGGAAACATCCTGGTCTCGTTCATCAGCCGGTCGCCGGACTTGAGTTCGGCAGCCACCGTGCTTGCCGATGCGCAGTTGCGCGCGGCCAGCGCGCCCGGTCACGATCGCTTCGCGTACCGGGTGGTCGAGAACACGGGACGGATCCTGTTGCGTTCTGCCAACGCGCCCACCGCAGAAGCCCGGCTACCGCTTCGGGAAGGTCTTGCCGACCTGGATGGCTGGCGCGTGGTCACGCTCGCCGATCGCGCAAATGGACGCTATCTGCAGGTAGCGGACCCGCTCTCGGAGCGCCGCGAGACCCTGGTCAGCGCAGTGCTCTGGCTTACCGCGCCCCTGGCGGTCCTGCTGGCGTTTGCAGGCTTCATGGTCCTGCGTGCGTCGCGCTCGCTGATGGACCACGTGCAGCGCACGGCTGCAGCGGTCGCCGAACGGGATCCCCAGGCACTGGGCGGCCTTCCGCTCTCCGGCGTCGTGACGGAAATGCGGCCCGCCGTCGAAGCCGCGAACCGACTTCTGGCGAGGGTTTCGCATGCGCTGGAAGTCGAGCGCAGCTTCACCTACAACAGCGCACATGAATTGCGGACGCCGATTGCCGCGGCGTTGGCGCAGGTACAGTTGATGGCAACATTGTGCGAAGGGCCGCCGGAACTCAAGGTCCAGGCCGCGCGATTGATCGAATCGATGGTGCGGCTGTCGAAGCTGTCCGAACGCCTGCTGGCGCTGGCGCGCGCCGAAGGCACCGAGCCGCTGGTAAGTCAGTCGGTTAACCTGGCCAGAGTCGTGCAACTGACCGTCGACGAGTTTCAATTTGATGCGCGTTTGCAGGGTCGCCAGCTAATCGCCGAAACCGAAGCAATTCACGTCCGCGGGGATCTGGACGCGGTTGGTCTCGCCCTCAGGAACCTGGTCGAGAACGCGCTTGTGCATGGCGCCGGAGGCACGTGCATCAAGGTAGTTTGCCGCACTGAAGCTAGTGGCGTCGCTCTGCGCGTCATCGACGACGGTCGCGGAGTGAGTGCCGCCGATCTGCCCTCCCTGACCGAGCGCTTCACGCGGGGCAACAATGTCGCGGACGCTTCCGGCGGCGCAGGGCTCGGTCTCGCCATCGTCGCCATGCTGGCCCGGCGGATGCGGGCGAAGCTTTCGTTGCAGAGCCCGCCTGCTGCCCATCCTGCAGGATTTGAGGCATGCATCTTCTGGGCCCAGCCCAGCCGCGACGCGCCAAGGCTGCGCTAACACGCCACGTTCAGCTTCCGTTCAGGATCCGCGCTGACAATCGCCCAAAGTCAACGGACCTACGGAGTCACCCATGAGAGTATCGGCCGCCAGGTTTTCAGCATTGGTCTTCCTCGTCTTGTCGTTCGCCGTCAATCATGCTTATGCCGACGGCGAGCGCAGTTCGTCGCTGCAGGTCTCTCCGGCATCGTTGACGATTGCGGTCGGAGAAACCGCCCAATTGACGACTACCAATTCCGTCGGCTCGTTGCGGGTGAGGTCGTCGGCGCCCGCCGTGGCGACGGCGATCTATGCCAACCGGAGGATCAGCGTCCAAGGCGTCAGGGCCGGAACAGCGGTCGTCACCGTCGGCGACAGCAGCGCCAGCAGGAACGTGGCCGTCACCGTGACGGGTCCGTCGTCGGCCGTGCTGGCAGTGTCGCCGGCGTTCGTGTCGCTGAGCGTCGGCGCCACCGCCGGCCTCGCGGTCACCAATGCCGTCGGGACAGTGACTGTGGCCTCTTCGGACGTTGCAGTGGCAACGGTCGGCTATTCCGGAACGACGGTCACCGTCCACGGCGCGAAGGCCGGCTCGGCAGTCATCACCGTCCGGGACAGCAAGGCGTCGGCCATTGCACAGATCCTGGTGGTGAACGGCCCCGTCGTTTCGCTCAATGGCTACGCGTTGCTCGCCTGGAACGACCTGGGCATGCACTGCATCGACGGCAAGGACTATTCGGTATTCTCCATCCTTCCTCCGTACAACAATCTTCATGCCCAGCTGGTGAACAAGACCACGGGCAAGCAGGTCACCAGCGGTGTAACACTGACCTATGAAGCGATGGCCGACGATACGGTGCCCAGCACCGATCCGGCGTTCAACTCCATCAACACCATCAGCTCGAGCAAGACCAACTTCTGGACGTACGTTCAGCCACTGTTCGGCGCCAATCCTCCGCCTGACGTAGGGCTCAATCTCAGCGGGCTGCCGGGCAACCGAACCGCGTCGCTGGCGCCCCAGCCGATGTCGTTCGCTCCGGCCAACGGATGGTTCGTCGCCGAGGGCATTCCGATCACTCCCGTCGATGACCAGGGAAAAAAGAATTTCTACCCGATGGTCAAGGTGGTGGCCAGGGATGCATCCGGCAAGGTGCTCGCGATCGCGAAGACGGTGCTGCCGGTCAGCGATGAGATGACCTGCGTGTCCTGCCACGCATCGACGACGTCCAGAAATGCGGCCGCCAATGCCGCACGGCCGGCGGCGGGATGGGTCAACGATCCGAACCCGGAAAAGGATTGGAAGAAGAACATCCTGCGGTTGCACGACGAGAGGTTGTTTGCCGACCCTGCCAAGAGCACGCTGTACAAGAATGCCCTGGCAACGATGCAGTACGATCCCGCCGGGCTGCTCACCACGACGACGCGAGCGGCCGGGGAACCGGTGCTGTGCGCAGCCTGTCACTCGTCGAATGCGCTGGGCACCGGCGGATTTCCGAATGTGCGCGCACTGACCCACGCCCTGCACACCAAGCACGCCAATGTCGTTGACCCGACCACGCAGCTCGCTCTCAGCAACATCGACAACCGCAGCGCCTGCTATGCCTGCCATCCGGGCTCCGTCACGCAGTGTCTGCGCGGCGCCATGGGCACCGCGCTGGACGCGGCCGGCAACCAGGAAATGAGCTGCCAAAGCTGTCACGGCAACATGCTGCATGTGGGCAACACGGCGCGTACCGGTTGGCTGAGCCAGCCCAACTGCCAGGCGTGCCACCACGACGGCGTGCGGGAACTGGTGGGCGTGACTGCGACCGGTTTGCCCAAGTCGTGGACCGACGCGCGGTTCGCCACCAATGCAAACGTCCCCGCGGCGGGTTACAGCCTGTACCGATTCAGCAAGGGACACGGTGGATTGCAATGCGAAGCCTGCCATGGCGCCACGCATGCCGAGTACCCGAGTTCCCATTCGCAGGACAATGCGCTGTCGATCGGGCTGCAGGGCCATGCCGGGACGGTGGCGGAGTGCGCGGCTTGCCACACCACGGTGCCGGCTACCGTCAACGGCGGCCCCCACGGCATGCACACCACCGGCGACGCGTGGGTCAAGCAGCACGAAGATGCGAACAAGACAGGATGCACGGACTGCCATGGCAAGGACTATCGTGGCACGCCGCTCAGTGCGATCAAGGTCGCCAAGGTCATCAACAAAAAGAGTTTCGCAGCCGGACACCAGATGAACTGCTACGACTGCCATAACGGACCGCATCCAGGATAGGAACATGCATTTCCCGCAGCGGCCGATTCGTGCCGCCGCGGGCAACCGGCAAGGTGCCCAGCCAAGGCCGCTCCCGTGTGGGGCGGCCTTGCCATGACCGGGGGACGCGGGCTGCGGTCATCGCGTTGTCACGCCGGCTTCATCAACGCGACTTGTCGCGCCGTCACCATCGGGGACGTTGCCAACGCTTCCCGAGACTTCGTTGCCCCTAGCCGACGGACCGCCGTCCCAGTCGTCACATCAATTCCGCGCCATCTTCATTTCCGACTGCCACCTGGGCACGCCGGGTTGCCAGGCCGCCGCGCTCCTTGAATTCCTGCGCTGCACCGAGTCCGACTACCTGTACCTGGTCGGCGACATCATCGACGGATGGCAGCTGCGGCGGCGCTGGTACTGGCATCAGCTGCACAACGACGTCATCCAGAAGGTGCTGCGCAAGGTGCGCAAGGGCACGCAGGTCGTCTACGTTCCGGGCAATCACGACGAGGCCGCGCGTCACTATGTCGGCGTCGACTTCGGCGGCATTGCCATCCGGCACGAGGTCGTCCACGTCACCAATAGCGGTCTGCGCCTCCTCGTCACGCACGGCGACCGCTTCGACGGCGTGGTGACCTGCGCGCGATGGCTGGCGCTGCTGGGCGATCGCCTTTACTCGCTGATCCTCAAGCTCAACCAGCATTTCAACGCGGCGCGCGCGCGCCTCGGCCTGCCCTACTGGTCGCTTTCGCAATTCCTGAAGCTCAAGGTCAAGAATGCAGTGAGCTTCATCACGGCTTTCGAGGAAGCGCTGGCCCGGGAAGCGCGCACGCGCGCCTTTGACGGCGTCGTGTGCGGCCATATCCATCACGCCGAGATCCGCAGCATCGACAGGATCCTCTACTGCAACTGCGGCGACTGGGTGGAAAGCCTGACGGCGCTCGTCGAAGCACACGACGGATCGCTGTCGATCCTCCGCTGGCAGGACATGGTCGCCGCCGGCACGTTTCCACCAACCCCGGCCGTGCAATTCGCAGCGGCCGCAATCGTCGAACACGAGGCCACATGAACCAGGGACTGCATTCACCGCCGTTGCCCATCGCGGCGCCCGCCGCGCGCTCGGCCGGAGATACCCGGGCGATGCGCATCATGATCGTCAGCGACGCCTGGTCGCCGCAGATCAACGGCGTCGTCATCACGCTGCGCAACACCATCCGCGAACTCGAAGCCGAAGGCCACACCGTCGCCACCATCACGCCCGACGGCTTCAAGTCCATCCCATGTCCGACGTATCCCGAGATCCGCCTGGCGCTGCTGCCCGGCCGCCGCGTCGCGCGCAGCATCGAGGACTTCCAGCCGGACGCCGTCCACATTGCAACCGAGGGACCGCTGGGACTCGCCGCGCGCCGCCACTGCCTACGCACCAAGCGGCGGTTCTCCACCGCGTATCACACGCAGTTTCCGGAGTACGTCCATGCGCGCATTCGCCTTCCGCTGGGCATCACTTATCGCTGGATGCGCTGGTTCCACGCGCCGGCAAGCGCGTTGATGGTCGCGACACCCGACGTGCGAAGGCGGCTCGAGTCGCGCGGTTTCAGCAACCTGGCGATGTGGTCGCGCGGTGTCGATTCGCAAATCTTCACGCCGGGCACGCACGCGATGCTGGACGATCCGCGACCCATCTTTCTCTATGCCGGGCGGGTCGCGGTGGAAAAGAACATCGAGGCTTTCCTGGCGCTAGACTTGCCGGGGACCAAGTGGATCGTCGGCGACGGTCCCGCGCGCGACGCGCTGGAACGCCGCTTTCCCGCTGCCCGCTTCTTCGGCATGAAGACCGGTGGCGACCTGGCGTGGTATTACCGGCAGGCCGACGCGTTCGTGTTTCCCAGCCGCACCGACACGTTCGGCCTCGTCATGCTCGAGGCGATCGCCTCGGGGACGCCGGTGGCGGCGTTTCCGGTGACCGGACCCATCGACGTCGTGAAGCCGGGCATCACCGGCATGCTCGACAACGACCTGCGTGCGGCGGCGCTGGCCGCGCTGAAGTTGCCGCGCGACACCGTCGCTGCCCACGCGCTCGATGCATCGTGGAAGCGCGCCACCGCGCAATTCGTCGACAACCTGCAGCCGCTGTATGCCCGAGGCTGAACTGGACGAGAGCCCGCACAAGGGCCAGCGCGGCCTGCGGCGGCTGTTCAATGCGTTCCTCTATTCGCTGTCCGGATTGAGGCTCGCGTTCCGCCATGAAAGCGCGTTCCGCCAGGAGATGGCGCTGGCCGCCGTGCTCGTTCCGCTGGCGTGCATCCTGCCGGTCGCGCCGGTCGAGCGCGTGCTGCTGATCACATCCGTGCTGCTGGTGCTGATCGTCGAGCTGCTGAATTCGAGCGTGGAAGCGGCGATCGACCGCATCGGGCTCGACACGCATCGGCTGTCCAAGCGGGCGAAAGACCTGGGCAGCGCGGCCGTCCTGCTGGCGTTGGTCGCGTTGACGATAGTCTGGGCACTGCTGGCGGTGCCCGCGCTGATGTAGGCGTGGCCGTGGCGCGTAGTATCCTGCCTGTCTCCGTCGTCCTTCCGCGAAAGCCACCCATGCCATCGAGCCAACACCACGCATCGCGCACGGCCATTGCCAGTCTCGCCCCGCTGGTCGCCGTGTTTGCTCTTGCGCTCGGCGCCTGTGCCACGACGCCGGCCGATGACCCGAGCGCCGCCGCCACGCGTGCGCAAAACGTAATCGCCAGTCCGGTTCGCACTGACCAGGACCGCCGGATGGACGCGTCGCGCAATCCGGCGGCCTTCATCCCGTTCACGCAGGTCAAGCCCGGCATGCAGGTGCTGGACGTCGCTGCCGGCGGCGGCTACACGTCGCAGCTGATGGCGCTGGCCGTCGGTCCGACAGGAAAGGTGTGGGCGCAGCGCACGCAACCCGGCGAGACGATCACCAAGCGACTCGCAGACCAGCCGCAGGCCAATCTCGTCGTGGTGCTGCGCCCGTTCGACGACCCGGTGCCCGAGCAGGCGGGCAAGCTCGACCTCGTGACCCTCGTCAACAACTACCACGACATCACGTACCTTCCGGTCGACCGCACGAAGATGAACGCGAATATTTACGCGGCGCTCAAGGCCGGCGGAAGGTATGTCGTCGTCGACCACTCCGCCAAGCCCGGCTCCGACATTTCCTCGGGCAAGACGCTGCACCGCATCGACCGTGCCATCGTCGTCGCGGAAGTGAGCAAGGCGGGCTTCGTGCTCGACGCCGAAGGCGACTTCCTGCGCGATCCCGCGGACACGATGGAGGTTTCGTCGGGCGACTCGAAAATCCCGACCGACAAGTTCGTGCTGCGTTTCGTGAAGCGCTAGGCCGCGGGAGGCTAGTCGGCGATGCCAATTTTCGTGAGGTAAGGCAGCCAGCGGGGATCGCCGTGCAGCCTGCGGAAGATCGCATTGCCGCGCAGCAGGCTGACGCCATGGTCGTGCTGGGCGAAGGCCCGCTCGAGCCAGTGGAAGGCGGCGTCCGTTTCGCCGCGGAACGCGTGAATCTCGGCAATCTGGATTGCCGAGGATTCGGCGTCGTTGTCGATGAGTGCCCGCAGCGCGGCATCCGCCTCTGCACGCTTCCCAAGGCCGAAGAGTGCGAGCGCGACGCCGGTCTTGCGTTCCCAGTCGACCTTCTCCTGCTCGAATTCCGCCAGCGCCTCGGCGTGGCGTCCCTGAAAGAGGCGGATGCGCCCGAGGACCGCGTGCTGCTTCGGACCGTCAGGCACCAGCCGCAACGCCGCTGCGAGCGCCGTTTCGGCTTCGTCCAGGGCGCCTGATTCCGCAAGCGTTTGCGCGAGGCTGTTATGACTTCGCGCGGACAGCGGGTCCAATTCGACGACGCGGCGGGCAAGCGCAACGGCCTCGTCCGTCCGCCCGAAGCACTTGGCGAGCCAGCTCGCGGAGAACAGACCGGCCGTGCTGCCGGGCGCCAGTTCGATGGCCCTCCTGAACGACGCATCGGCGCCCTTCCAGTCGAGATCGCCGGAAGCGCGCACATGTCCCAGCGCAACGTGGCCCTCGACCAGGTCCGGGGCCAGCGCGAGCGCGCGCTCCGCGGCAACGCGCGCCCGTTCATAGCCTTCCGCGGGTTCGACCCAGCCGGTGGCCACGGCATGGATGTTCGCCATCGAGATTCCGGCCCATGCCAGCGCCATGCCCGGCTGCAACGCCACGGCCTGCCGGAACAGTTCGATGGCCCGCGCATTGTCCTCACGCGTATAGCGAAACACGTGGGCGCGTCCCTGCATGTAGAGTTGATAGGCTTCGGTGTCATCGCCGCGCCCCAGCGCCGCTTGCGCGACTTCGCTCACGACCTCCTTGTCCGCGTTCGCCTCGTGTCTGTCCGCCTCCGTCGTGCCGAAGAGCGCGCGGCGCAGCTCGGTGACGACCGACTGAGCGATGTCGTCCTGCACGGCGAAGATGTCGGTCAGCTCGCGGTCGTAGGTCTCCGACCACAGGTGCGAGTCCGTCGCCACCTCGATCAGCTGCGCGGTGATGCGCACGCGGTTGCCCGCCTTGCGCACGCTGCCTTCGAGCAGGTGCGCAACGCCCAGCTTCTGCGCGATCGTCGGCGTGTCGCTGCGCGTGCCCTTGAAGCTGAACGCCGACGTGCGCGACGCGACCCTCAGGCCCTTGATCTTTGCGAGGACGTTGAGCAGCTCTTCCGCCAGCCCGTCGGCAAAGTATTCGTTCTCCTCGTCGCGACTCATGTTGACGAACGGCAGCACGGCGATCGACGGCAGCCTGGAATCGAACGGCGCCAGCAGCGTGCGCAGCGGAGGAAACGCCTGCGGCAGCGCCGGGTGGCCCAGTTGGTAGATGTCCTGGCGGCGCGCGATGTCCTTGAGGCTGTGTTCCCCCAGCGACTTGAACGCCGCGCCTTCCGGCAGCCGATCGTGGCACAGCTCGCACGTGACGGAAGACACCAGCATTTGCCCGCCATGACC